>Ga0209634_1003538_pt1 | contig 10516 bp, 4 predicted proteins | sample LinPmetageLP40_FD_184043 | JGI IMG/M metagenome (GOLD analysis project Ga0209634, IMG submission 184043) | Marine viral communities from the Pacific Ocean - LP-40 (SPAdes) (version 2) | ecosystem: Environmental > Aquatic > Marine > Oceanic | place: Pacific Ocean | collected 2010-08-26 | reverse complement strand
CTTTGTTATAGTTAAACGAGCAGATGCTTACATAATGGTAGATACCATGCAATTTATAGGAAGTTTTAATGAGTGCAGGTTATCATCATTTTATTATAGAGCAGGGCGCAACATTCGGTCAGACCCTAACTCTTAAAGACGCATCAAACACAGTTATTAATTTAACTGGATTCTCAGGCGCAATGTCTCTCAGAGAAAACCCTGATGCAGCAAGTTCAATACTAGATTTATCAACAGCTAATGGTCGTATGACTATGGGTGGCAATGCAGGAACAGTTGTACTTGCAGTAAGTGCTTCAGACACAAATGGCTTAACAGCGCAAGACGGAGTGTTTGATTTAGAAATTACTAGCGGAGCAGGAATTGTAACAAGACTTATTGAAGGTACTTACAGCGTAAGGAGAAATATAACTAGATGAGTTCTGTAGATTCCATAACAATAAGCACAAATCAAACCACACAGATAGAGATAACCTCTACCACTGGTATAGCTGTTACTACTGTAGGCACACAAGGTCTAGCAGGACCAAGTGCTATCATGGCTCGTGGTATAGATCAGACCACAGCAACATCAAGTAATAATGGTGCATTGCTTGTATACGATCATGGAAATGAGAAGTGGACAGCAACAAATACAACTGCAGGACAGCAACTTACACAATTAGTTTATAACCTTAAAGTAGGAACAGGCGCAACTGTAACCACAGTATTAGATCAAGACAATATGTCATCTAATAGTGCCACTGCTTTAGCTACACAACAAAGTATCAAAGCCTATGTAGATGCCGTTGCAACTGCTGCAGACTTAGACCTAACAGACGGAGACGGTAACAACCTATCCATAGACCTTGACTCACAAACTCTAGGCTTAATTGGTGGCAGTGGTATAAATAGTGCAATAAGTAGCACTAACTTTACCTTTACAGTTGATTCAACAGTAGCAAGGCTTACACAAGCACAGACACTTACAAACAAGACATTAACTTCACCAGTCATTAATACATCTGTTTCAGGAACAGCAATTCTTGACGAAGATAATATGTCTAGCAACAGTGCTACAAAACTGGCTACCCAACAAAGTATTAAGGCGTATGTAGATTCACAAGTTGATACAGTAGACACACTTGCTGAAATATTAGCCATTGGCAATACAACAAGTGGAACAAATATAATTGCCTCTACCACAGACAAGGTTCAGTTTAGAGATGCAGATATATTTATAAATTCCTCTGCAGACGGAACATTAGACCTTAGAGCAAACACAGAAATACAAATAACATCTCCCTACATAGACCTTGCAGCATCTAATGTGAATGTAGACGGAACTATTGATGCTGTTGGGGTAGAGTTTAATACTCTATCAGGAACAGGCTCAGTAACAGTTACCGATATTGTTGATGAGGATAATATGTCCTCTAACAGTGCAACTAAGTTAGCCACGCAACAATCTATTAAGGCTTATGTTGACACTAAGATAACTGCAGAAGATTTAGACATAACAGACGGAAGTGCTAGTGGTTCTATAGATTTAGACTCAGAATCATTAGGAATCTTAGGTGGAACTGGTGCTACTTCTACCCTAAGTGGTAATAACATAACCATTGCTATAGATAATACTGTAGCAACGCTTGTAGGAACGCAGACACTAACAAATAAGACCATTAATGTAGATAACAACACAGTATCTAATGTAGAGGTTGATAACTTCAAAGCATCAGCCATTGTTATTGAATCAGAAGGCATAGGGTCAAACGATAACGATACCACCCTACCAACAAGTGCTGCAGTTAAAGATTATGTTGACAGCAATATAACTGCACAAGACTTAGATGTAACAGACGGCTCTGCTACCATAGCCATTGACTTAGATAGCGAAACGCTTTCTTTATTAGGTGGAACAGGGATAGGTTCTTCAGCATCAGGTAATGGCGTTACTTTTGCCATTGACAATACAGTAGCAACATTAGTAGGTAGCCAAACACTAACCAATAAAACTATTGATGTAGATAATAATACTGTTAGTAACATAGAGTTAGACAACCTTAAATCAGGTGTACTGGATACTGACCTATCAAGCGTAGCAGCAACAGACACAACTGTAGCATCAGCAAAAGCAATTAAAACTTATGTTGATGCCAATATAACAGCACAGGACTTAGATATAACTGACGGATCAGCAACTATTGCTATTGATCTTGATAGTGAGACTTTATCTTTGCTCGGTGGTACAGGGGTTACTTCTGCAGCTTCAGGCAATGGGGTTACTTTCTCAATAGGTCAAGCAGTTGGCACATCTAGCAATGTGCAATTCGGTACAGTAACAGCCAACCTAACAGGCACGGCTTCTTTAGCAACTGCAGTAACAGTAACCGCTAATAACAGCACCAATGAAACTGTTTTCTTAGGTTTTGTAGACGGAGCAACAGGAACGCAAGGAATTGAGACTGATACAGGTCTTACATATAACCCTTCTACTGGATTATTAACATCAGTAGGTTTTGCAGGTGCTTTAACTGGTAATGCATCAACAGCAACAACACTAGCTACAGCAAGAACTATTGGTGGCACATCATTTGACGGCTCTGCAAATATAGCAGTAGGACTTTCAGCAGAAGCCACAGCATTAGCAACTGCTCGTACAATAGCTTTATCAGGAGATGTAACGGCTTCAGGCGTTAGTTTTGACGGAACAGGCAATATTACCCTAAGTACCACAATCGCTTCTAATAGCGTGGCTCTCGGAACAGACACTACTGGTAATTATGTTGCAGCAATAAGTGGAACTACAAATGAAATAGAAGTTTCAGGTTCAGGAAGTGAAGGCGCAACAGTAACAGTAGGGTTACCTAACAATGTAACTATCTCAGGAAACCTTACCGTCAACGGAACTACAACCACAACAGACACTAATGAACTTCATGTAACAGACCCTTTAATTAAATTAGCTAAAGACAATACTGCTAATTCATTAGACATAGGTTTTTACGGACAGTACAGAGCATCAGGCTCAACTAATCAGTTTGCAGGTTTGTTTAGAGACCAAAATGATAGTGGCAAGTTTAAATTATTTCATTTACTACAAGCAGAACCAACAACCACAGTTAATACGAGTGGTACAGGATATGCAGAAGCTACCTTAGTTGCGAATTTTGAAGGAAACATCACAGGAAATGTTACAGGTAATGTTTCAGGTACAGCATTAACAGTTACACAGGCTGCTCAATCAGCAATCACCTCATTAGGAAATCTAACAGGTCTAACAACAGTAACAGCATCTATTGGTGGTGGCTCTACTAACGGAGTGCAAATATCACAGGGTGCTATCAAGATTAAGAATGGTGGCGCACAGTCATACATAGATTTCTATTGCGAATCTAACAATGCTCACTATGCAAGATTACTTGCTCCTGCTCATGGTAGCTTTAGTGGCAATCCAACATTAACTTTACCTGCTACCGCAGGAACTATTGTGGCTAGTGGTGATTCAGGAACAGTAAGTAATGCAATGTTAGGCGGTAGTATTGCAAACAATAAATTAGCCAATTCAACTGTTGCATTCGGTGGTGTAAGTCTTGCCCTTGGTGCAACAGATGCCACTCCTGCATTTAACTTATCGGATGCTACAAACTATCCAACATCTGCTTTAACAGGAACAATCACAAATGCACAATTAGCAGGTAGCATAACCAACGCTAAACTTGCAGGTAGTATTTCTAATGACAAGTTAGCAGGAAGCATCTCTAACGACAAACTTGCAGGTAGCATAGCAAACAACAAACTTGCCAACTCATCAGTCAATTTTGGTGGAATTACTGTTGCTCTTGGAGCATCAGATACTACCCCTGCTTTTAATCTAACCGATGCTACTGGTTATCCAACAAGCAGTCTCACAGGAACAATTACTAACGCACAACTAACAGGCTCTATAGCAAATGCAAAACTAGCCAATAGCAGTATTACAGTTAGCGATGGTTCTAACACCACAGCAGTAGCTTTAGGTGGAACAGTAACCTATGCAGCAGGTGAAGGCTTAGATGTAGCAGAAAGTTCAGGAACAGTTACTTATGCAGCAGAGATAGCAACATCATCAAACAAAGGTGTCGCTTCTTTTACAAGTGATTTTGCAGTAAGCAGTGGCGCAGTATCGCTTGGTACTTCAGGTGTAACTGCAGCAAGTTATGGTAGTGCAACAGCTATACCAGTAATCGCAATAGATGCCAAAGGTAGAATCACAGGTGCAAGTACAGCCAATATATCTACTAGCTTTACACTTACAGACGGCTCTACCAGTCAAACAATCGCAGGTGGAGATACATTAACAGTAGCAGGTACAAGCAACGAAGTAGAAGTAGCCGTAAGTGCAACTGACACGCTTACTGTAGGCTTACCAAGTAATGTAACTGTATCTAATAACCTTGTTGTAAGTGGTAACCTTACAGTCGCAGGAACAACCACTAGCACAGGACCAGTTCTAACAGACAACAACTTTACAGGATTAGTTAATAATAATAGTGCCAACTCTACTGACTTTGGTTTTTATGGTAAGTATGTAGAGGGTGGAACAACTAAGTATGGTGGCATTTTCTATGATGCTTCTACCGACAATACTTTTAGAATATTTACAGACACCCAAACACAACCAAGCACAACAGTTAATATTGGTGCTACTGGATATGCTGCAGCCAATTTAATCTTAGGTGCTTTAACGACTACTGGAATAACAATAGGCAGTACAGCAGTAACATCTACTGGTGCTGAATTAAATCTACTAGACGGCTCTGCAGCCAATACTGTAGTAAATAGCAAAGCTGTTATCTATGGGTCAAGTGGACAACTAGCAGGAACATTAAGCACTGCAGCACAAGCCAATATAACAAGCGTTGGAACACTAACCTCACTAGCTGTTACTGGTGATCTAGCAGTAGATACAAACACATTAAAAGTTGTTGCATCAACTAATAGAGTTGGAATAAACCAAGCATCACCTGATGTTTCATTAGACTTAGGTGCAAATACAGATGCCGTTCATGTACCTGTTGGAACTACAAGTCAAAGACCTTCTAGTCCTGCAGCAGGTTACTTTAGATATAACACTACAACTGGTGGTTTTGAAGGCTACACAAGTGAATGGGGTGCAATCGCAGGTGGCGGTGATGGTGCTTCTGCATTAGAGACAAATAACTTTACAGGGAATGGCAGTACAACAGCTTTCACATTAAGTAGCACAGTAGCCAATGAAAATAATCTAATAGCATTTATAGAAGGCGTTTACCAAAACAAAGCAGACTTTGCAGCAAGTGGAACTACCATAACTTTTGCAACTGCTCCTGCTAATGGCAGAAAGGTAGTTGTGTACCATGCAAGATCAGCAGTTTCAGGTGCAGATGTATTAGTAAACTCATTTACAGGTAATGGCTCAACTACAGCTTACACATTAGCCACATCTCCACAGAACGAGAACAATACACAGGTCTATTTGAATGGTGTGTATCAAAACAAAAATACTTACTCTACAAGTGGAACAACATTAACATTTAGTACCGCCCCTGCTAACACAGTGTCCATTGAGGTCATTGTTTTATCACAGACAGCTATTAATACTCCTGCATCAAACAGTGTAACCACAAGCACGATAGCAGACGGCAATGTAACGACCTCTAAGATAAATGATGATGCAATTACCCTAGCTAAATTGGCAGGTCTTGCTAGAGGTAAGATCATATACGGAGATGCTTCAGGTAATCCTGCAGCTTTAGCACTTGGCACTAATGGTCAAGTATTAAAATCAGATGGCACGGATATATCTTGGGGTTCAGATTCAGCAGGAACTATTACTGGTGTAACTAACTTTGCAGATAACAGAATAGCCACAGCTAGTGGGGGTACAACTCTTAACGGAGAAGCTAACCTTACCTTTAATGGTGCAACCCTAGCAGTTACAGGTGCAATAACAGCATCTACTACATTGACTGTTGGTGGTACAGCTACATTTACAGGATTAGTTGATGCAGCCATTATTGATGGTGCTAACTTTAAGGTAAATGGTGGTCAAGGTTCTGACGGACAAGTATTAACATCTACAGGTTCAGGCGTTGCTTGGGAAGCATCTTCAGGAACTACCATTAATAACAATGCTGATAACAGAATCATAACTGGTAGTGGTACAGCTAATACTCTAAATGGTGAAAGCGGTCTAACTTATGATGGTTCTACTTTAGCTGTAACAGGTGATGCTAACTTTGATAGTAATACTTTATTTGTTGATGCTTCAGCTAACAGCGTGGGTATTGGTACTGCAAGTCCATTTAGTCCCTTGCATATCTCTAAAACTGATTGGTCAAGTGGCGCACCTTATGGAACAGTTGCTTATATTGAAGGTGGTGCTGTAAATGATTTAAATTGGGGACATTTAGTAATATCCCAGACTGGCACTACAACTGATACAGGTGGAAGACTATCTTTTGGAGCAAATGGACAAAATCCAATAGCAGGAATTAGAGCAAAATATAAAGGTGCTACTTATGGTGATTTAGCATTTTTAACAAGACCTAGTGGCGGAACTAACACAGAAAGAATGGTTATTAGTAGCTCTGGCAACATGGGTATTGGCACTGCAAGTCCAGATGCCCCTTTACATGTTGAAGCCACTAATGCTTCATTAATTCTATCTAATAGCGGAAGATCACAATATTGGAGAATGCAAAACAATGAAACTGATGATGCTTTAGTATTTAATGCTAGTGATGCAAATGAACGCTTGAGGATTAGTAGTAGCGGTAACTTGGGTCTAGGGACTCAGAGTCCTAGTGCAAAATTACATGTTGCTACCGCAGGTGCAGAAGGCATTAATATTGGTCTCCAAAATAGCGAAAGATATTATAATATGGAGACCGATGGCGGATTACTAATGTTTAAAGATGTTAGTGCAGGTGGGGTTGCACGAATGACTTTTGACACCTCTGGAAACATACATATTAATAAAACCGCTGTAAACCAGACCACAACTCTTGGATTTGACCTATATGCAAATGGAACAGTGCTTGCTACACATACTGTTAGTAACAATGAATCATGGATTCTTAATAACTACAATGGTAGTGGGACAAGTAGATTTGATTTTCGTTGGAATAATTCTTCAAGAGGGGGCATAAATGTTACTTCCTCTGCTGTTGCTTTTGCCACATCTTCTGATTATCGTCTTAAAGAAAATGTTGATTATACTTGGGATGCTACAACTAGATTAAAACAATTAAAACCTGCTAGATTTAATTGGATTTCAGACGATAAAAATACTTTAGTTGATGGGTTTTTAGCTCATGAGGTTACAAGTGTTGTACCTAATGCTGTAACAGGTACAAAAGATGAGATGTATGATAGCGAACACGATTTAGCAGGAGAGGAAAAACATCAATCAATAGACCACTCAAAACTCGTACCACTACTAGTCAAGACTATACAAGAACTAGAAGCAAGAATCACAGCACTAGAAAGTTAAAATAATTGAGGATAGAATAAAACATGGCAAATACTAAAGTAACACAAGAACTCATAGCAGATGATGCTATTGGAGCAGCACAACTTGCATCTAACGCAGTTGTTACAGCTTCTATAGCAGATGATGCTGTTACAAGTGCAAAACTAGACACTAACCTATCTGTTGCAGGTTCACTCACAGCCGTAGGTACACTTACAGCTAACGCAGGTATCAATGTAGATAACATAAACATAGACGGAACTACCATAGGCTTATCTACTGGCAACCTAACACTAGACATTGCAGGTTTTTTAGACATTGATGTAGACGATGGGGGAAGTGTCTATTTTTCTGATGGTGGTACGACTTTTGGTAGAGTTTATGGCACAAGCTCAAATTTATATATTAAGTCTAATATAGGTGATAAAGATATAATATTTGAAGGTGTAGATGGTAGTTCGGCAATAACAGCTCTTACACTTGATATGTCAGATGCAGGTGCAGCTATATTCAACGGAACAATTAAAGCTAATGGTGATACGATTGAAGTTAGTGGAGCAACTCCTGAGTTTAAACTAACAGATTCAGATGACAATAATTATGGTTTAGTATCTTATTCAGATGGGACAATGGATGTTAGTTCAAATCACGGAAACGAAGGTGGTGGTGCTGATGTACTAAATTTAAAAACAGGTGGAGTTACACAGGTTGCAGTTACTAACAGCACAGTAACAGCTACCAATGCAGTTATCGCTTCAAAATCAGCTAGAATTACACAACAACCATTAGCCACAAGTGGAACAACTATTTCATGGAATGCATTGACACACGCTAACGCCTATCTTGTTCCTGCAGCAAATCTAACCATTGATAACCCAAGCAACTCAGTTGAAGGTGCAATTATTTCTGTTGAAATAGCAATGAATGGTACTCCAAGAACTATTGCATGGCACACTAATTTTGAATTTGCAGCAAGTACAGCACCGACTGCAACTGCAACAGCAAACAAAACAGACATCTTCTCATTCAGATACAACGGCGCTGTATGGCAAGAAATAGGTAGAGTTCAAAACCTAGCACAAACCTAATATGGAAACGCTACAGCGTACAGCAAATAGAGGAAGCCTATCTACTGGGTATGATATTGATAACTCTTTGAAGTTTGAAGCTGATAATACTGAAATTATTTATAGAGCTAATGAGTCAGGAACTAATCGTAAAACTTTTACTACTAGTTTATGGTTTAAAAGAACAGAATTAGGAGCAGCCCAAGAAGTTTGGCATGGTGGTCGTAATGGTGAAATGGTGGGAATTGGTATTCTTACCTATAGCGGTTTTGCTGACCAACTATGGGTTGATGTTGGTGGTGGCACAGGTAATACAGGCACATTATATAGGAGTGCTTCAAATCAAGTAATACGAGATACTTCAGCTTGGTATCATTTTGTTTTAGCTGTGGATACTACCCAAGGAACAGAAGCCAATAGAATGAAAGTTTGGTTAAATGGTGTAGAAGTTACCAGTTGGGAACAACATCAAATTCCTGCACAAAATTATCAAAGTGCTTTGGAGTATGGAGCTGATATGGCGTGGGGTGGTTTTAGACCTAACAATTCAGAACTATTTTCAGGCTATCTAGCAGAATGTCATTATCTTGATGGTGTTGCTAAAGTGCAAACAGACTTTGGTGAATACGATGAAGATAGTGGTATTTGGATACCTAAAGCCTATACAGGAACTTATGGCAATAATGGTTGTTACATGAAGTACAACGATTCAAGTGCATTAGGAGCAGACTCAAGTGGTAATGGCAATACATTCACTCTAGTCAACATCACAGCAGCAGACCAAGCTACGGACACGCCTACTAATAATTTTGCTACGCTTAATCCTTTAATGGCTAACGCAGGACCAGCAAATTATTTACCAATAAGTGAAGGTGGAACTAAGGCTGTAAATACTGACGCTGCATATAAAATTGCTAACTCAACTTTCGGTGTTACATCAGGTAAATGGTATTGGGAAGTTAAGGCAACAGATGTAAATGGAGTAACAGCAATAGGTGTAACTATGCCCAATTACTGGGATGCTGATTATACATTACAAGGTTGTATTTATTATGCTCAAGGTCCGCAAAGATATAATAATGCAAGTGCTAGTAGCTTTGGTGCTACTTACACAGACGGAGACATAATTTCTTTTGCTTTAGATATGAATGCTACTCCACCGACTATGACAGTCTATAAAAACAATTCTAGTCAAGGCGATATATTTAGTGGACTTTCTATTAATGGAGCAGGTGCTGCATTTCTACCACCTAAAGAAAATGGTTACTTTCCAAAGGTTGTAGGCTATAACGCAAACACTTTTGAATGTAACTTTGGTGGCTATACATCTTTTTCAATATCTTCAGCAGCTTCAGACGAAAACGGCTACGGAACTTTTGAATACGCACCACCTTCAGGCTACTACGCCTTGTGTTCACGCAATCTTTCGGAGCTAGGATAATGGCTTATACAAATATAGACGACCCTTCAGCACATTTTCATACACAGTTATATACAGGAAATGGAACAGCAATAGGAAGTGGAGGTAATGTCATTACTAATAATGCTAATTCTGGTAACTTTAAACCAGATTGGACATGGCATAAAGTAAGAAGTACAGCAAATGACCACCAAGTTTATGATTCTTCAAGAGGAGTTAAAATACGATTAAACCCCAATGCAACAAATTCTGATTTTACTCTTAATGAAGGATTGCAAAGTTTTGATACAAATGGTTTTACTGTAGGTAGTGATGGTGGGGTCAATACAAATAATCAAACTTATGTAGCTTGGCAATGGAAAGCCAATGGTGGTACGACAGCTTCTAACAGTGATGGTAATATAACTTCTACAGTTCAAGCCAATCAAGATGCTGGATTTAGTATTGTTACTTATACAGGTACAGGCAATACAGCTACAGTTGGGCATGGGTTAGGAGTAGCACCTAAAATAATTATTGGTAAAAGACGTTCACAGGCAGCTAATTGGTGGGTTG
>Ga0209634_1003536_pt1 | contig 10522 bp, 22 predicted proteins | sample LinPmetageLP40_FD_184043 | JGI IMG/M metagenome (GOLD analysis project Ga0209634, IMG submission 184043) | Marine viral communities from the Pacific Ocean - LP-40 (SPAdes) (version 2) | ecosystem: Environmental > Aquatic > Marine > Oceanic | place: Pacific Ocean | collected 2010-08-26 | reverse complement strand
AGTTTATTCATTTTTCATAAAGTCATCATTCCAACCAAATGCTTCTTTTACTAAATTGCCAGTAAAACCTTTGTATTTGTTGTTGACTTTTTTGTTTACAACTGTTACTAGAAACTCTGCCTCATCAGCAGATAATCCTTCTAACATTTGAATGAAAATTGTTTCTCTTTTATTACTAGATAAAGTACTATCGCCACCTTTTGTAAACAGATATAATCTTTTTGCTTCTTGTCTAAGTTGAGTATGTTCTGTTCCTACTGGTGCGTCATTCTTTGTATATGGTACATCACCTTTTGGTAATAACCATTCTATCTTTGGGTCAAAAGCACCTTTTAAAACTTGTCTTAATGATACAGAATCATTATCTTTTAATACTTTTAGTTTTCTAGGTTTATCTTTTGCGTTGTTTATTTTTGTAGCAATCTCACTCATTAAAGGTGGTATAGCTCTGCCTGCTTCTGCCATTGCAGCCATACCTCGTCTATTTGCTAATGCTGGGTGTGATTGTGTTGGTTGACTCACTTGTTGCTGTGAATCAAATCCTTCTTGACTTGCTATTGTTCCATCTGGATTTCTTCTTATTATTGCCATGTTACATTCTCCTTAACAGTTCTTTCGAGTCTAAAATTCATCTATTGACTCGATTAAAGTTTTAAGTTTTTTGTTTATAAAGTAACCTAGTATTTTATCCCTAGTTGCTACTTCTACATTCAAAAACTCATTATTAATTTTATCCTCAAGTGTCTGAGGTATACAACTTAAATCAATTAATGTTCGATTTCGGTTGTAATTCCTTTGCTCTTCTTCAGTAAAGGTCATAGAAATTTCTTCTACCCAACTATTTATGCGTTTTTTACTTAGAGGTTTTTGCCTTCTACCTTCAACAAACACATTATCATCTGATAATACATTTGGTATACCATCACTTCTATCACCTTTTAATATATGTTCTTTGAGATATAAAGTTGGATTCTCGTCTTGCCCTACAAATTTATTAAGTACAGGATTATACTGTTTTATTCTATCATTATTCGTATTTTGTAATTGTATGAAATCTTTATCACCTGATAGTATAAGCACCTTCTCGGTAGTTCCTCTACATAGAACAGCAATTATATCATCTGCCTCTGCTGTATCTATTTCTATAACCTTGTAAGGCAAGAATGCTTTAATCTCATTTTTAACTTTAGATATGATATCAAATATTAAAGACCAATCATGTTCAGATTTTGCTCTATTTGCTTTTCTACCTGCCTTGTAGTTAGGAAAGATTTCTCGTCTCCATACATTACTACTATCACAAGCAATAACCATTTCGCCATATTCTTTTCTGAATTTTTTATTGTGAGCACGAAGTGAATTTAAAACCATGTGTCTAACAAGGTCTTCATTTAATTCAGGTGCATCTCTGCCATTGATTTGAACCATTAGGTTCGATATCATTATCTGATTTATGTCAACTATAATCATTATATAACCGCCTTTAATATTCCTACTAATAAAAGTGTAGATAAGGCACCGTTCAACATTATTATTGCTCTGTCATGCCATAGTATTCCTACCCAAAGCCAACCTACTACACCTAAAAAACTAAAACATAAGTCAAATATATTAAACTCACCAACTGCTCTGAAACAAGCTGCGATAAGTAAAAATATACATGAAGCCCATTTAACATACCAAGATATGTCACCTTTTGGTGTTATTTTTTTAAACACCCTGGTAGAATTTAGTGCTTTGATTTTGTCGTCTAACTTCTCTTTGTATTTCATAATCATATTATATCAGGTTATTGACCTGTTGTCAAGCATTAATCCAAGTTCATGTCTGGATCAAATTCTACATCTAATTCTTCTTGTCTTTCTTCTTGTTCTTTTTTAGATTCTTTTTTCTTTCTAATAATAATGTTACCATAATTAATATCAGTAACTTTTCTACCATCTTTGAGTGTGTGAATTTTGGCAATGGAATCAGAGATAATCTGCATTGGGTGTTTGTCATCAAAGTCTCTTTTTAATAAACCTTTCATAGCTTCAACCACTATTGCTAGGTCTTTTAAAAATACATCTTTCTTAGTATCAACAGCATTCTCTTGTAACACATGAATAAAATCTAAAGCAAATTCTTCTGTTAATTGGTCAATAAATAGATTTTCTTTAATTTTTATTGCTTCTTTTGCTGATAGTTCAGGTCTTACAGGTTCTTTGTTAAGATAATCTTTATGTGTAGGAAACTTTATTACTTTTCCCATTTAATTTCTCTTTTTCTTTTGTAGTTCTCTTTTTATCCATGAGATTGCTTGATATGAGGTAGGTTTTCTAGTCACCATTCTTCGTATCGCTTTATATACTTTAGGGTTTACATCTTCAGCAACTTTATTATTATCTACAATAATAAAATTACCTGTGCCAAATAGATTTTGTAATTTACCTATGTTTTGTTGTACTTGTTTGTGATTTGATATCACAATAGCATCTGGCACTTTTCTTGTTCTCATTTGATTTCTTTTAAGAGCAACTTCTAAACTTGTATTTACAAACACCATATGTACATCATAACCAATATGCCTCATTGTGTTTGCTTCTGATTCTATTCTTGTAACATCTCTTGCTGTGCTGTCTAGTATGAGACCTAAACGACCTTCTAATGCGAGTTTTAACTGTATACCAGTTCTTGCTTTTGCCTTTGTTCTTATCTCGTCACGTCTTGCAATTTCTTTAGCATTTGTTGTTGCCATATTTAATGACATTTTTTCTTTGTTTAAGGCGGCCGTAAAAGTATTATCACTATTGATAACTTTTAAACCCATACCCATTAATGTTCTTTCAGAAACCCATGATTTACCTGAACCAGGACCTCCTGCAAGAAAGAACGCTTTGAATATATTTGGGTCGTAAACGCCTTCAGATATGTATTGTTGAAAGTTTATCATGCTACTATTTATGCACCTTTGTTAAATTTTTTCACCTTTAAAGTTTATCTTTCCTTCATTAAGAAAATGTTCTTTTAACTCATTATAACCACCTACATGTGTGCCACTCATTACAATTTGTGGTATAGTTCTAACTTGTTTTCCTAACACTTTATATAACTCATCAATAGATAAATCTTTGGTTACAATTTTTTCTTCATATTGTAGACCAAGAGTCTCTAGTAAGTACTTGGCCTTTACACAATAAGGACAATTTGGTTTGCTGTAAACTGTAATCATCTATAGTACCTCCTCTATCGCCTCTTCTGCTAATACATCAATATCAATATCTTGATTTGCATTTTCAGCAATATAATCGGCAAGTTTATTTGCATCACCGATACCCATTTTCAGACCGAGATAAACTCTGTACTGACCATAAGGTGTTTCATATACTGCTTTCTCCCATTGTTCATAACCTTGAACCATAGTCTTTGCAACTACATTAACAATTGTGTCTTCAACTTTCGAAGCAACTTTTTTGTTATTGTTTGAACCAATCTCAGTAGTATATAGTTCACTTCTTTGATTCATTTCGCCTTTTAACTGGTCAGCAAGACTTGCTTTTGCAATTAGTGTTGCCTTTTGAATTGCTAATTGTAAATCAGGACTTGACCCTTGACCTACTGAATAGATATAACTACTATCAGTATCTCTATCAAAAAAACCTTCACTAACTGAAGCATCAATATACCATTGTGGTACTTCATCTAATAAACGACCATTCTTTAAATCTGCTTCTTGTTCAACTTTGTAAGTGTTACTACTACAACTTGCCAAAGCCATTGTTGTTAAAGCTATTAATATAGTTTTCATCATGTTTTTTACTCCTTCACTTCGTCTGTTACATTATCAACTACTTGTAAAATTTTTGCTAAATTTATTTTATTAGAAAATTCACCCCAATGTACCGTTAAAACAACCACACAAGTTAGTGTGACTAATAGTTTATACATTATTTCTTCTCCCAAACACCGTTTTCATTTAAACAAATCATCCCAGGCGTCTTAAAAGGATGGTCTGGTCTCGCATACTGCCTGCAATAAGCAGGAGTAGTTAAGTCTGCATAATAAAATTGAGCAAATAGTTCCCAATAGTTAGGACCATCATACCCGTCTTTACATTCTAATACTTCTTCTTTTGTTGTTTCTTTTATTAGACACCCTCTGTCTAAACATTTTTCTTTAACTATAACTTTTATCATACAAGGATTATTATTCAACCATTCTGATTTTTCACCTGCAAATGCACAGGACTTAAATAATAATAAAAATACTATCAGTAGTAACATTGATTGCATTATTGATGTTCTAGGGTCTTGCATTATGAATCTGACCAATTTGAGAAATCATATTTTTTAGCATTAAAAAAATCATCTTTTTCTTTAATAAAAACACCATCAACCATTTTACCTTTTCTATCTTTAATATCATTGTATGCTGTCTCTAAACATTCTTCCATTGTAACATCATTTCTTTTCATTATGTTTAACATAATAACCATCATGTCGCCTAAGTCATCTCTCACATCTTTTTGTTTACAAACACTATCACTCAACTCACCAAGTTCTTGTTGCAACTTTAAGACTTGGTCTTTATCAGTAGAACCTTCAATTAAATTTCTATCTTCGTGCCATTTCATTACTTTAGTAATTAATTTTTTCATGTATTTGTACTCTCTGTTATTTTCCAACGACCGTCTGGTAATTGGCATGCTGTTCCTGTTTCACTCTCTCTTGATATGCCGTTCATAGGCCAAGACTGTTCAATACTAATAACTGACTCATAATCTCTACATCTAAAACTGTGGTTTACATAAGTTCTATTAATTGTTATAGACCCCCAATTACCATTAGCAGAGTTACCCCAATTTGTATGAGACCTTTTGCCTGGTGCTGTGTTTAGTGTATCTACAAATATTGCTGTGTGTGTATTCATATCATTTTTATAAAACATTGTTGAACCCCACACGGCACCTACTACAGTACAAAGAGCAGTTAGTGGCATATTTGTATCAAGTAATCCTGCACAAGTAGTATATCCTGCTACTGCACCAGCACCAGTTCCCAGATGTGTTGAAATTTGTTTTTGACTACAACCAACTATGGATAGTGTTATGGGAGAAAAACCAAATAGTATTAATAAAATTTTATGTATTTTCACTTTTTTCCTTTTGTTCTTGTTCTTCTTGTTCTTTTTTTCTTAACCACATTTCATCACCAATAGCATCTATATCAGGTTCAATATCTTCTTTTGGTTCAGGTGGATTAATCCAATCTGCATCTCGTCTTTCACATACCATATTTACTCTCCTGCAATCCAAACATCACGATTATAAAAATATATTTCTTTATCTTTAGGGCCGACAAGATAAACGTCACCGTCTTCCCCAATTACCATTCTTTCAGCTTCAATTAGACCCGAAGTATTTATTCCTGAGGAAACATCTTCTTCTTCTGTCCATTCTGTTTCTGCTTCTATTTCTTCTTCATCATCTACAAAGTTTAAAAAGTTTATAAAGTTTCTAATTGCATTTAACTCATTAAGAGGTGATGGTAGCATTTGTTTATTGCTACAACCACTTAATAGTAATAGTATGATTAATATTCTAAACAACGTAACCTTCTTCAATATCATAACTCATATTTGTCTGTGCTTCTTTATCACCTTCTGTACATTGAAAGTAAACTGCTACTGCTTCGTCCATCGTAGCAAACCTACCAATAATATCTTTATCACCATTTTCGTCATAGTAGACAATGTCATAAGTTTTAGGTTGTATGCTCATCTGCCTATGTCTTTAACTTCTTTACGACTGATAACTTGATACGCACCTTTGTTGTAAGCAGGTGCAACTGTAAAGTTTTTAGATTCTTCTAGACGCCAATTGTGTGCTGGTTTAGTACCACCTGAACCTATTAATTTAGATGTGTCAAGTGATTTTATGTTGCTGTCAACAACGGCAGATTTTCGAACTAGAGGTGTATCACGAACTACTGAACGATTCTGATTTTCTTTTCTTAAATCAGAAAGTTTTCTATCAGGATTAATACCGTGATTAATTAGAAATTTTCTGTGCTTTGCTCTCGCCTCTAATAATTTTTTCATCTTAGGCGACTTACTCATCTTCTTCATACCTAAACTGTTTGGTAGTTTCTTTTTCTTTTTACCATAACTTTTAGGTATGTGTACATAAAATAAACCCATAATATATCCTCGTTAATAATATAATTATATACTATATTAGTATACTTGTCAAGCAGTTATCTTGTCTCGTTTTTTATATTCTGCTTGTATCTCTTCTTGTGTCCAGTCTTTACCGTACCATGTATATTCTTCATTAAAATCTTTTATTAACATGAAATCAATTTTTTGACCATAACTATAGTAATAATCTTCTGATGCTGGTATTAGACCAGCAGGTCCAATGTAAACATCAGGATATACACTCTTATATGTTTTAAAATAATCTCTGTCATCTACGATATAAACTTCAGACCTATCAAATTGTTCAGAATCTAATTTGCCTTTTTCTTTTATTTCATAATCATCATATACTTTATCAGCGTTTTTTCTCATTTCATGAATTTTACTTTGCATATCTCCTATTTGAGAATATGATACATTTCTGTATAGCGTCCAAGTATTTGCAAATGTGTTATAATTGCCACCTTGATGGTCCCGATAGTGTCTAGAATAAACTACATGAAACATTATTTACAGTCCTTATTTTTATATTCGTCTGATTGTAAAGCACATTTGTAATTCTTATCTGCCTTTGCTCTCAACTCTGCTGAAATACTATCTAACATAGATGGTAAATATTTTTGTAAAACAGATATCATTTCTAAAGAATAATTATGAGCAACTCTTTGCATCTCTGCCTCAAATAAGGCAGACGAGTCAACTGGATTGCCTTGTACTTGTTGTTTAATTACATGACCAGCAATTGCTTCGTTCATGTCACTAGCAAAAGCAGAAGTAAAACTAAAAAAGACATATCCCCATGCTAACATAATAATTATTAAAATATTTTTTATCAATGTAAACATTACGCAACCTCCTTAAAACCCATACTTGCAACAACAAATTTCTTGTTTGTTTCTTTGTCTTCAACAATATCACCAACACTTACAGAATACATACTAGTATTTGCAAATCTTTCAATTTGTGATTCTGGTCCCACGTTGCCTACAGAAAAGACATCTTCAAGATTTTTAGCAGTAACATTACTAACATGAGAATAATAACCTAAGTCAAATGCTTGTTTTGCAAGAGAACCAGTATCTTCTTTGTTTCGAAAAGTCATATCTAAATGCATTTTATGTTTATGAACAGCGTCATGGCCTTCTGCATTGATAAGGTCGTCTTCTTCTTTTGTTGTGTGTATTTGATATAATTTAAATTTTTTCATAATATAGTTTCCTTATTTTTAAGAGTATTGTTTAGGATATACAACAGAATGAATGATTCGTTTGAAAAAATCTTGACCACCCATTTCTACTGTTTCTTCTTTCTCATCACTATTCCATTCTTCTTGGTGACAGTCTTTGTTTGCAAACTCAACGAACACCATTGTTCCTAAATCAGGATGGTCACATTCACCTTTGTAAGTACCTTCAGTTTCCACTTGAACATTGTTCTTGTGGTCCCACGCTTTCATTAAAAACACGTCATTTAATTCCATTTTTTTTCTCACTTTTTTCATAATATACATACATTATATGTCATTTGACTAAGCATGTCAAGCATTATTCCAGTAAAAGTGGACTAAAAAACGTAGTAAAATCAGGGGTTTATAAATTAATTGGAATTATTCCAGTTTATTTTTGAGTGATTCTCTTAAAATACTTGAACCACCGATACGAACATTGATAATACCGTTATAATATTCATCAGTTTCTAAGACTTTTCTCTCAAATTGTTCTTGTGCCTCTAAGTAACTTGCAACACCCCTAGTAGGACAATAATGTAGTATCTCTCTAGTGAACTGTTTTTCACCTAGTTCTTTAACATCTGCATTGAGGTGTTCTGAAGAGCCCCAATAAGTTCTCCAATCACTTTCTTTTGTGCCTCTTCTTTTATTCTTTCGACCTTTAAGTGGTTTCTTTGTAGTTTTGAATTTTGCTAACTTCTTGCCCACATACTTTTTATGGTTAGTCAGATTTGTTATTAGATAAACAAAAGCCTCACAACCTTCTGGAAGTTCTTCAACTACTTTACCATCATACGTCCATTTAGTCCCAGTTGTCATCAATATCTGTCACAGTTTCTTCAATTTCTTCGTGTTCAGAACCACAAAATGGACAAAATTGCTCTATATAATCTTCTGGTAAATCATGTCTTACTATGTATGTGGCTGAGCAATTCTCACATACAGTTTTTAAGTTGGGGTTTCTCATTATAGTTTGAATCCTTTAAATGTTTCTTTTTCAACATCTTGTTTTATACCACCAACGATATAACTTTCTATCTCAGTTTCTTGTGGTGCGTTTTGAAGTCCTCTACTATTCAACCAATGTTGGGTCCAAGGTAGTGGGTTTTGATTAGCAGGTTGGTCATAAACAGCGTTTAGACCAATTGCTCTCATTCTTTTGTTTGCCATATATTCTACATACTGATTGAGTAGTGTGTCATTTAGACCAATCATAGAGCCTTGATTAAACAAATACTTTGCCCAATCTTTTTCTTGTTGAACAGCTGTATCATACATATCGTAAACTTGTTGTTCACATTCTTTCATAATTTTAAGCATTTCTTTATCATCTTCTTTTTTACGATAATTATTTATGATGTTTTGTGATACTGCAAGGTGTAAGTTTTCGTCTCTAGCGATTAGAGATATAACCTTAGCAGAACCTTCCATAAGTTTCAATTCACCAAATGCAAACGAGCAAGCAAATGAGACATAAAATCTAATACCTTCTAATATGTTTACATTAACTAAGGTTAGATATAAAAGTTTCTTTAATTCATACTGGTCGCCTTTACCAAATAAACGATATTGATGTGCATAAGTTATAAACTTGTCATATGCTTCAGTTACAGTTTTTGCTCTATCCATAATTTCAGGTGTATCAATAATAGTATCTAATACTGCTGTTGGGTCTGAATAAACATTCTTCATTATGTGAGTATAAGAACGACTATGTATTGTCTCACTAAAGTCCCATGCAACTAACATAGATTCTAATTCAGGTAAAGAACAAAACGGCAAGAATGCCAGACATGGGCCGCGGCCTTGTACACTATCTAATAGTGTTTGATACTTTAGATTAGATGTAAAAATATGTTTCTGTTCATCTGATAGTTGTTGAAAATCGTTTCTATCTTTTTGTAAAGATACTTCTTCTGGTCGCCAAAAGAAACCTAGTTGTTGTTGATTTAACTTTTCAAAGATAGGATATTTCTGTTGGTCATATCTTTGTGTATTAGGTTCTTCGCCAAAAAACATAGGTTGTTTTAGCCAATCTACTTTGTTTGTATTAAATGTTTTAGACATTATATCGCACACGCCTCACAAGATTCTTCATCTTCTTCATTGATAGTTACCCCTTTAGTTTGAGATTCTTTTACATCATCATGCCAACCAACTGAATGTGTTGGTTCATCTACATCTGATTTTGCGTCATATGTATTTTGATAATATGAAGTTTTCCAACCTAACTTATATGTAGTTAGTAAATCATTTGCCATTACCGAAGTAGGCACCTCTCCGTCTTTGTAGTTCTCTGGATTGTAACTCCAGTTTCCACTTATTGCCTGGTCAAAATATTTCTGCATAACAGAAATACTGTTAATATAACCTTCGTTACTTTTCATGTCCCATAATAGTGTGTAAAAATTCTTTAATCTGTTGTACTCAGGAACTATTTGTTTAAGTGTTCCTTTTTTACTTTTCTTAATCGAAAGAAAATCACGAGGTGGTTCAACACCGTTCGTGGCATTTGAGACAACCGAACTACTTTCTGACGGCATTTGAGCCGATAGTGTCGAGTGTCTTAATCCACTTTCTTTAATATCCTTTCTAAGAGCATTCCAATCATAACTTAACTTTCTATTGACTAAACTGTCAACATCTTTCTTATATGAATCTATTGGTAGAATGCCATCACTATATTTAGTCTTATCAAAGTATTCACAAGCACCTCTTTCTTGTGCGAGTTTATTAGATGCCTTCAGTAGATAGTATTGAAATGCCTCTGTAATTTCATCAACAAGTTTCCATGCTTCTTTGTCATCATATTTAACTTTGTTCTTTGCAAGAAAATGAGCAAGACCTATATAACCAATACCTAAACTTCTTCTCGAAAGTGTAGATTTCTTTGCAGCTTCTACTGGATATTCTTGATAATCAATTACTTCTTCTAATGCTCTTACAGATAAATCACATAAGTCTTCTAAATCTTCTTTATCTTTAATTAGACCTAGATTGATAGCAGATAGAATACATAAAGCAATCTCACCATCAGGGTCATCTATATGTTTTATAGGTGTTGTTGGTAATGTAATCTCTTGACATAGATTAGACATGTAAACTTTATCTTTAAAT
>Ga0209634_1003535_pt1 | contig 10524 bp, 12 predicted proteins | sample LinPmetageLP40_FD_184043 | JGI IMG/M metagenome (GOLD analysis project Ga0209634, IMG submission 184043) | Marine viral communities from the Pacific Ocean - LP-40 (SPAdes) (version 2) | ecosystem: Environmental > Aquatic > Marine > Oceanic | place: Pacific Ocean | collected 2010-08-26 | reverse complement strand
AGTTATTATATTATAAAATAAAATGTTAAACTTAACTATAAGTTATTTTTATTAATAAAATATCTATCACGATTATTAAACATATCATCATCTTTAACAATTATATTAGATATATCATCAAATGATTCATTGTTCAATAATCTTTCAATAAAATTAATACTATATACACCACATTCTGAATTTTTATATTGATGTCTATTATTATTTACATGAAATGATATATTTTTATTTAATGCTTTTCCTTGTTCTTGTAATCGTGTTATTAATGTGCGTATTTCATCAGATTCCTTGTATCCATATGAATCGAAATAATAAATCGCATCTTTAACAAAATCGCAAAATAAACTTACCCAATGAGACCCATCTTCATCATGATTATCTAAATTAAATATTACACCTAATTTAGTTTTACCTTTTTTTATTAGTTGTTTAAGACTAATATTACACAATTCATCTATAACACATTCACCAAAACTTAATTTTTTATCAAAATCCATTGGAACCGCACCTATAAAATGAAAATCATGATATTTTTTTTGATATTGTTTCATAACTCTATCGATATCTAATGTATTTAACCATTCACGCGAATGGTTATACCATTTATTAGGCATTTTTGGTCTAAAATATTTTTTTTGTAATTTAGGCGATATGTCTTTTAAAAATGATTGTTCTGTCCAACAATAATCATTTTCACATTTAGATTTAAGATTATTATTTAATTTAGACCATAATAATGTTTTACTATCATTATTAGAACATGTAATTTTATTTTCGTTATATGTTTTATTCCATTTACTAATTATATTTAATAATGCTTTTTTATTAAAACATGTAAATGAATTTTCTTTATTTGGTGCGCATATATTTTTTTTAGAAAGTTTTTTACTTATATGTTTCTTTTTTGTTTTCATTATAATTATAAAAGAAAAAATTAAAATTGATTTAAATATAAGATAATTATTTAATTTAATAATGAAAACTAATTTTGAAAAGGTAATTGATTTTAATAATTGCTTTGGGTCGTATGTATCTAATACACTAAACATTGAATTATTTAAAACCGATCCTAAACTGGTGGACTTAAAATATAGTTTAATTAATGAAGAAGTGCATGAATTATTTGATGCTTTTAATAATAAAGATGTAACTGAAATAGTAGATGCCTTAAGTGATATTAAATATGTATTATATGGAATGGCAGCAGCATTTGGAATAAATATGGATATTGAATATAGAGATTATTTATCATTATATGTTTCAACTATTGAATTAACAAACGCATCAAACTTTGATTTAATTAAAGAACATTATAAATTTCCACATAAAATAACAGATTATAAAGATAATTGTAATATAGAATATTTTAATACAACAAATGTATCTTTTATTACTATTATTGAAAATATTAACAATGATTTAAAAGTTAATATTGAATATTCAACTATTGTTAATCTTAGAATAAATCTATGTAAATTACTTTATTATGTAAATAAAATGGGATGTTTTATTGGTATAAATCTTGATGAAAGTTTTAAAATCGTACATGATTCTAATATGACAAAGGTATGTAATAATGAGCAATTAGCAAAAGATACAGTTAATTGGTATTTAGATAACGACGATAGATATAAATCTCCATCTTATAGGAAAAATGAATACGGTTATGTAGTATATAATAAAGATACTGGTAAAATTTTAAAATCTATACATTATGTCCCAGCCGATTTTGAACTCTTGCTGACATAACTTTAACACATGAGACTAATGTTTTTGTTTCGCATAATGTATTAAGTATTTCATGTTCTATTAATTCCATTTTTTCATTATCGATTTCATAAAATCCATCATCATCTAATATTATAATGATAGATTCATAACCAATATATTTATCAATATGCCATTCATAAACAGAATCGAATGAATATAGTAATTGTTTATGAACATTTGATAATATTTTTTTTTTATTTCGTCCCATTAAATAATTGCTTAAAATATAAATTTTATCCCATAATTCAGTAGGAAGATACATAATATTGGCATTGGGGTTTAAACTTTAAATTAATTTATAATATATTGTAATGCTATATTGGATATTTGATTTAGATCAAACATTGTATCAATTACCAGATAATACAGAATTTAACTATAATATATTATCAGTAGATGAACAATTACATTATTTATTAGTTATGTTACCATCACGAAAAATAATATTTACAAATGGCACATATAATCATGGTGTAACATGTTTAAATAAATTAAATATTATAGAACATTTTCATTCTATAATTTCAAGAGACAAGATTAAAACATTAAAACCAGATTATAATTCATACAAACGATGTATGACATTATGTCATATTTCAGATAATGATAAATGTGTATTTTTTGACGATTTACCTGAAAATTTAATTGCTGCGAAAAATATGGGTTGGATTACAGTATTAATAAATAAAGAAAAATATTTTGATAATAATATTGATTTTTGGTTTCCTAATATTTATATAGCATTAAATTATTTTATTACAAAAATAAATAATAGATAAATTATTTTTTTCGTTCTATAACCTTAATATTATATGGTCCTCTATTTTCATAACTACTATTAAACCAATTAACTCCAGGCATAGATGTGTAATTATTACCTAATCTATTTTCAGTAGGGTATTGTTCAGTAGCACCTGGTGGCGGTGGAGGATCACAATTTTTTAATAATTCTTGCATAAAATAAGTTGTTGTTGGAACAACAGGTTTTGGCATCCATGGAGCATTATTTTGTGGTCCACAATATAAACCCCCATTTACTTTTGATTTAGGGGCGCTTGTATTAGCATCAGTCCATCTCAAATTATGTTTAATATTGGTTTTAATATCAACTGGATAATCATTATCTTCATAACATCTATTACATTGTTTGTTCATATATATATAATTAATATTTTTATTTTCGATTTTAAATTAATTAGAGTTAAGTTGTTCTATATGATTATTTGATTTTAATTCTTCACCATCTGGATCGTCTATTAAAACTTCATTACCTTGCGCATCAATTAAATTATACCCAGTATTAATATTTACAGCATTTATTGAATTATTAGAATTATTTAATGAATTAATCAAAGCTTTATTATTTATGGTGTTGTTTCCTACATTGTTTCCTACATTGTTTCCTACATTGTTTCCTACATTGTTTCCTACATTGTTTCCTACATTGTTTCCTACATTGTTTGCGACATTATTTGCGACATTATTCGCATTTAAAATAGAATTTAATTGTGTATTAAGCTTAGAATTTAAATTATTGTTATGTGCATTCGCATTATTTTGATCTAAAATAGCATCTAATTCAGCATTTAATTTTCCATTTAAAATATCATCGTATTGATTATTAGTTAATACGTTAGGATTTCTCATATTTAAAGAAATTAAATAAACTATTCCAAATAAAATTAGCATTAATAAGACAATATTTAATTCGTTCATATAATATAATATTAGAAATTAATATTTAAAGAAATTTATTATTATACTAAATATGGAATATAATTTAATACTTAAACAATCTAAAGAATTACTTTCAGATTATAATGATTATAGTTCAAAAAAAAAATTTAAAGAATACGATTATGAAAAATTTGAATCTGAGATGATTACGACATATTCTTATTTACATAAAAATATTAATACTATATTTAATTTATGTATATGTGGTGATATGAATTTAAAAATATTAACATATATGATAAACAGTGCCAAAGATATCAAAAAAAATAAAATATCAAATTATGATGCTTCTGTTAAAGTAGGTAATGTATTAGTTGATACATTTGTAAAACCAAAAATAAACGATAATAAAGAAACAATTTAAAGATTAAAAGTTGGTTTTAGATATGACGCCTGATAATACAACAGAACTTATAGGATATATTGGTGCTGGATGTTTAACTATTACATTGATACCACAATTATATCATACTATTAAAACAAAAAGAGTAAATGATATTTCATATGGATTTATAACATTACAAATAACAACATGTATATTTTTTTTAACATACGGAATATTGTTAAAAGAAAAGCCTTTAATATTAGCAAACGGTATTGTATTATTTCAATTGATACTATTTTTATTTTTAAAAATTAAATATAATCAATAAATATGAATAAATATGAATAAATATGAATAAATATGAATAATTATGAATAAATATGAATAAATATGAATAATTATGAATACAACAAATCTTTATATTTAATTAAATATTTACTTTTATAATTTATTGATACTTTATAATATTTACACCATCTAAATGCCAATATAGTTTGTGTTTTAATAGCATTATTAAATTCAATATGGATTGAATTATTTTTTATTATATTTAGTGTATTTTTAATATTTGATATTTGATTTTCATAGAATATTGTATTTATATAATTAATATTTTTAACGAAAGTGGTTGGAAAATTATAGTCAAATAGTTGATGTAATTGCATATTATTTTTATTTATATAATTTAAATTTTTAACTAAAATGTATAATTTTTTCAAATAATGTTTATCAATTCCTAAAAATCCTTTACATACTATATATTTTTCAGAATTTGCGGACCGACTTGTATTTGGTTTAGTAATATATACTTCACTATAAGTTGTAAATAACAAATATATTAATGATTGGGTAATTTCAGTATACATATCGAAACATTTACAAACAAATGAACCACCTATTTTTTGTATGCTTATTGAAGTTACTATTTCGCAAAATAAAATATTATATGATAGTTGTTCTTGCTTATTAAAATTATAAGAAAAATCAAAACCACCATCAGCAGTAATAAAATCGGCATCATTATTAAATAATTTTACATATTCTAAAATATTTTCTATATTATATAAATTTCCAGTACCATCTTTACCATAATTTATATTAATATTTGGATTTTTCTTTATAAAATTTTTAGATTTATTCCATCCAGGAATATCTTTATTTGTTGAATATAATGTAATAGCATTTATAGAATCTTTAACATTAGTGAATCTTTTTCTAAAATTAATAGTTGCTTCAATAAAACCACCAGGACCTTCTGCTAAGGATCCAATTTTTAAATTATTTGGACTATTAATAAGGGAAAAATCAACTAATATTTCAAATAGTTTAAAATATGCCCTACTTAATGGTTCATATTTAGAAATTGAATCATATTTATATTTTTTATTTGGTAAATATATTAATTCATATTTATTACTAAGCTTCTTAGCATTATCCCATAATTTACTATCTGTTAATTGATCTATTTTATTTTTATATTTTATTAATTCATTATATTCAAATATATTCGTAATATTATTAACCTCATATTTATCAAATTTTAAACAAATATTAGGTAACGAATAATTTACATTTCCTTTTTTAAGCAAGTAGGTATTTTTATTCATACATATTATTATTATATTCACTTTAAATAAACTTTTTAGAAAAGTTTAAATCAACTTTATTAAATAGTTTTTTCATAAACAAAGTAGTTATTCATAAAACTATATTTTTTAAGTTCATCAGTAATCATGTTACTTTTACCATATGTTTTTGATACTTTTGAAAACATAGATTCAAAACTATTAGTTTCTATTAATTTTAATTTGTATGTTTCACATAACTCTGTTAAATAATCAATATTAACTAAATATTCATTAAATGTTGCACCAATTGATTCATTATATACTCCTATTTCCATACCTAACGATGCTTCACTTGGTGAAAAGTTTGTTTGTTTGTATCTTTTAGATATTTTCCAACATAATGTTTTATCGGTATTACTTATTGTATCATTAGATTTTAAAGAATTAAATACTTCTTCACCATTTAAACAAGTTCCTATAAATCTTCCACCATTTTTTAAACTTTGGGAAACATTATTTAAAAATGTGTGTAATCCTTCTTTATCTTTAAAGTAATAATGAATTGAAAATTGACTACTAACAACATCAAATCCACCATCTTTTGAATTAATATTTCCTAAATTGTAAAAATTTCTAAGTTTTCCATTATTAATATTATCAATAGGAATATTACCATAGATTATATCTAAATAATATTTATTTAAATCATCTTTACCTGAACTACCATCTAATATATTTTTAGAAGTATCTCCCCATAACATAATATAATTTTCACCAATATGTGTATCATCTAATTCATTCATTTTATTTAATATTCTATTACATGCTCCATTAGCATTATCTATTAATCCATTTTTAGAAATATCAATTCCAACTAATAAATTAACATTTGCGTCTATCCAATGATTTAAATCTCCCCCCCGTCCAACAGACATATCTAACATATTTTTACTACCTAATGTATTATTCATTATAATAGTTTTTTTAATAAAAGAATGGAAATCATACATAGGAGCACATTTTTTTTCACCACGTTTCATATTACGATTATAATAAATATCAAATTCATCAACATTATCTATATTACCACTTGTTATCATATCTAATGTAACTGCATCATGAATACAATTCCACACATTTGTTGCTGTAATAAAATCATTTGGATTTAAATTATCTCTAATACGTAATGGTTTCCATTTAAAAAGTGATTGCTCATTTTTATCATAAACACATTCTACAATCATATTATCTTCAATAATATTTTTATCATCTATAGTATACATATTGTTATTTTCAATTGGAATATATGCCATATGTATATCTTTAATATATGGTTCAGTTGGACTAAATGGAACATAATTATATTTTGAATCAAATATTAGATTTTCATTCAAAATTCTACAAGAATTATACTTAGTATGAATCGATGGATCATAACCAACTTTTAATATTAATGTTTTGTATGGTTTAACTGAATCACCAATATTCATATATTTAATTAAATCACTTTCAACATTTTTTGGATCTTTAACAATTTCCACTGAAAAATCAATAGTATTTTGTTCTGGCGGTTTCCATTTAAATGAACGGTACCATCGTCCGTTATGCATATTTTTTTGTGTTTTTCCCGGCTCCTCACCAACAAATAAATTTCTTGGTGTAAAAATAAGACCATCAATATCATAAATGTAGTCTTTATGATATACTTTTTCACATTCTGAAAATATTTTTTTATCACATTTTAATTCATCTATTTTCGCGTGTAAATCTAAATAAGCATCTGATTCTGTTTCTAACATTAGTAATTCTTTATCTAATTCATCTATTTTTATTTCTATTTCATTGTTATAATCATTATCATCGCCAAAATAAAATTTTTTTTTTGTAATTAATAAGTTATTATTAGTTTCGGTTACTAAGTTAGATTTTATTATATCCAATGCCTCTGATAAATATTCATATCTAGATTTATCTATTTTATTTTCTATCTTTTCTTCATTTGATCTATTTAATATTCGTTTCCTAATATCATCTCCATTATAAAAATAAGCATCGAATAATGCTAATAAATTGATATTATTATCCTGCTTATCTTTTAATATATATTCACAATCAAATATACTATTTTTAAGATCAATACATTTACCACCAATATACTTAACATCATTTTTACGATTAATTAAATACATGTTTCCATTATCTATTATAATTAATAAATTGCGTTCACCATCTGCCTTATCAGTAACCGAATATCCTTTTCGTATTGATACTAAGTTTGGATAATCTTCATATTTTCGCGATAATACATGTTTTTTTTCTAATGTAACATTCATCGGTGCATTAAATTTATAATCTCCCATAATTGTTTTGTATTTATCTATTACATCATGTTTTTCAAATTCAGAAATAATATAATAACTTTTTTGAATAGATTGTAATATAATAACTAAATGTTGACACATACTCATTAATATGCTTTTATCAGTTAATTTTGTTTTTAATTTAGATAATGATTTATTCCCAATATATTCAATTTCCATTTCATATTCAATTTCATTATTAAAAACATTTGATTTTTTTATTTTTTTTGTTGATAATGGAACTTGGTGTGTTTTACCCATCATCATAACATCATCATTTGATTTCAATGAATTAAACCATTCATTAAAATCTAATACATAATCTGGTTTAACAACATATTTCTTCATATAATCTTTTACTTTATTCCTTTTAATTTTTGTGTTTGATTCTTTTTTATTCTTTTTATTTGATGATTTTAATAATGTAAGATCAAATTGAAAATTATTATCTTGTGTAATATAACTAATACGCTTTTTATATCTAAAAATCTTTTCAACACTGTTCCAGCGTTTAATTATTGATATAATCTCAGGTGATGATTTTGTTAATATAGTTTCACGTTTTAAATTAAATCTAATCCGATATTCATTAATATCGGTGTGCTTCATATTTGTTTTTTTTAGAATAATTATATTCTTTTCATCGATAGATTTTATATCATCTGTTTGACAATATTTTATTATACTTTCATTACCAATAATACTAAATCTAACATTATCATCATTAACAATAATATCTAATATTTCTATTTCATCATTATATATAATATTTTTAGATCCTTTTAATCTTTTAATTGTATTATAAAACATTTCACTGGTAATTTTATTATTTTGATAATTTTTAATTAATACTTCCAATTCAAGGTCTTTATCACGTTGTGCATATGACACCATACCTAATAATTGTGGAGTATATTTTTTAATATGCATTCTATAATATATATATATATTTATTTTTAAATTCTTTTTTCAATTTTATAAGAAGCATCATTAATAATAAAATAAAAAAATATTTATAAAAATTAACTATCTAATATTTCATCGTATAATTGTTTTTTTGTTTTCTTTTTACCATTATTTAATATAGTAGTTATATTTTTTTTTATTGCTAATTCACATAAGTCAGATAATTTATACGATGTTAATGCTTTAAGTTTGGATTTAGATACACTATTATCTACCTTGTTTGTCGAAGCAGGTGATACACTATTATCTACCTTGTTTGTCGAAGCAGGTGATACACTATTATCTACCTTGTTATTTTTAATATCACTCAGATTATTAATTTTAAGTTTATTAATAATACATTTGTATAATAGATTATCTGGGTGTTCACCAAAAATATGAATTAATGGTAAGTAAATATCATTGTATTTAACAATAATAACATTATTATTAGATTCATTATAGTTTAATCCAGTATAATAATTAAATTTATAATAATCTAATACAATAAGATTAATATTATAATAATCAGAAATATAATGTAATTCTGAATTTTCAAATATATTATTATCAATATTTTCTTCGATATTATTTAATTTAAAACCATTTTTATTGTATTTATTTTTTTTAAAATAATCTGGTAATTCAGATATTAGATTTGTTTTTAATTGTGATGAAAATTTTAATTGATCGGTATTATTTTTAAATTTAAAATCACTAAGGATAACATATAATAACGAATTTATAAAACTAACAGAATTAATAGAAATACCATATAAATAGTAATTATCACATAATAGATTATCAAATAAATTATCTAATTTTTTAGGAATATTAATTACTTCATTTTCATTATAAATAATATCACCTTGTTCATCAATTGATGATGTCTCATCTACTTTAAGTTTATCTAAATTTTGTTTAATTCTTTTTTGTATAATATTAGACTGTTCAAAGTCTTCATTCACATTTAATTTTATTTTAATATTTTGCTTATTACTTTTTACACGTTTAGTAATATTTCCAATTGTTATAGACATATTTATATTATAAATTAAGTAAAATGTTTAAATCAATTTTAATTTTTATTATTATTTTGTATAAAAATAAGATAATCATTTATAGATGTGATGCAATTATCATTTAGTAATTTCATATTTAAAAATATACCATTATTATTTTTGGAATATGAAACATCATTTGTTTGAATAATTTTAAATATTTCTATTTGTTGAAAATCCTCTAAATCATTAATTTTTTCTCTTAAATTTTTAAGTTCTAAATCATTAGAAGGCATATTATAGTAATATTATATTTTAATATCTATTTTTAACCACGCTAAAAATTTAAATAAAATGACGTGGCATTAATGATTTATCACCTTTAGTATTAACAAAAGAAGGCATATCCATTACACTTCTTTCTTCAGTTATGTCCTTAATATATCCTTTATATTGTTTTAGATTAGAATGTATATTTTCTATAGAGTATTTTAAAACATGTTTATTTAAATCTCTTATTTGAATCTGTATATTAGTACTTAAATTTTTTGAAAATTGTAAAAATATAGATCTCATTATGATTAATAATTCATCCTCAGATTGCTTACATATTTTAGTTCCATTGGTTACTTTAAATATTCCATCAATAATTCCATCTTGTAATAAATCAATATTACTTTGGGAAAAATATAATTCACTCAATTTATTTTTAGAAAATGTTCCGGTCATATGTTCCGATTTATCATTAATTACATTATTATTTTCATATAGTTCAAATGGAGTTCCATTATAATTATCCAAATTTATAAAACTACTCA
>Ga0209634_1003534_pt1 | contig 10526 bp, 11 predicted proteins | sample LinPmetageLP40_FD_184043 | JGI IMG/M metagenome (GOLD analysis project Ga0209634, IMG submission 184043) | Marine viral communities from the Pacific Ocean - LP-40 (SPAdes) (version 2) | ecosystem: Environmental > Aquatic > Marine > Oceanic | place: Pacific Ocean | collected 2010-08-26 | reverse complement strand
AGGCTTACATGCCATAGATGGCTCATGCTCTAACCAAGTACACTTTGGTGCAATAGATACCTTCTGTACCAATGGTCAGATTACAGGAGAGTATGACACAGTACGTAAGAAGAATACATCAGGGTTTGACATAGCTACATTCATTCAAGAACTCAAAAATTCTAAGAGTACCTTTGATGCTAGGCAGAAGTACCTACAGTCAATGGCTGATACACCCCTTAACGTAGATGGTAAGACACTACTTGAGAAGATAATCAAGTCAGAGAAGTTAGCTAAGAAGATGTATGAGTTAACGTGTGTAGAGATATCTAAGAGAGGTAAGAATGTATTTGCCTTATACTCTGCCTTCACTAACTATGCTTCTTATGCTGATGAAAGAAATGGTTTTACTTTACGAAACACAGGTAAAGATACTGTTGCACAATCTATGTGGGCAAGGGAACAGAAGGTATCACAATGGGTATCCTCTCCTGAGTTTAAATCTTTGATGGTGGCATAATGACAATGCACTTAAAAAAATTAGTGAATGACTATTATAAATCATTTGATTTCAATAGCTTACGTAAAGAAACTAAAGCACAGTATCAATACTTTCTGAATGTATTATGTGATACAAAAATAGATAGTGGTGCAAATTTAGGTAGCTATAAATTGAATGATGTGTCTAGTAAACTTGCTAAAAGAGCATATGAACAGTGGTGTGGCAGGGGTGTATCCCTTGCCAATCACATTGTATCAGTAGCTAGGGTTGTATACAATTATGCCATAGAAATGGAAACATATAATGTCAACCCTTTTACTAATATAAAAAAGAGAAAGTCTTTATCTAGAAAGGTAGTGTGGTCAAAAGATGACGTTATCAGGTTTCTTGATACTGCATACTCCGACTTTAGTACACGTAACATAGGTCTTATAGCACAGATGGCATATGAATGGTGTCAGAGGTTAGGTGATATGAGAATAATAAAATGGTCTAACTTAGATTTAGATAAAGGAACTATGCATATAGAGCAGTCTAAACGTAGAGCAGAGGTATTTCTACCTATATCAGATGAGTTAATAGATATGTTGAAGCAACAGAGTGTGGAGTTTGGGTTTCAACCTTATATAGCACCTCGTACAAAGGCTTTTAAGGGTGTCTACAGACCCTATTCACTACACGAGCTACCCAAGTTAGCTAGAATTATAATGGACACTGCTTCCTTGTCTAAGGAGTTACGTCTATCTGATTTACGTAGAACAGGTACAGTTGAAATGGTGGATGCAGGAGTATCAATGGGTAACATTATGTCTGTAACAGGTCATGCAAACCCACAATCTGTAAAACCATACATGAAGAACACATTGAAAAGTGCAAGCCTAGCCTTGAATACAAGAAGGGGGTTGACGGATTAAAAACCTCATGTTACAAGGCATTGTCATTGCCCAGTGGACTATATATATAAACATATACAATGAAAGGTATATACTATGATTAATATTAGAGAATATGTAATAGACTTAGATGTATCTAATGAAGAAACTAAAAGATTAAACTGTCCTGTTTGTAATGGATATAAAACATTTACTGTTACAAATAATATGGGTAGTCTATTGTGGAATTGTTACAAGGTATCTTGTAGTATTAGTGGCAACAGTAAGGTTAGGTTATCTGTAGAAGACATAAAGAGTACAATAAAAAAGAAAAAGGATGATGAGCCATTCATACTACCTGAGTATGTTGTGCCACACAGAGATAGGTGGGAGACACTAACCTTCTGTACTAAGTGGAGTATAGATGCTGATGGGGTCAACCTGCACTATGACGTTAAAGAGAAACGTGTTGTGTTTCCTGTCATGCACAAGGGTACTATCCTAGATGCAGTGGGTAGGTCGATTACCAAAAGGATACCTAAATGGAAAAGATATGGTAATAGTGACTTGCCTTTCACATATGGTTGTGGTAAAGTCGCAGTTGTTGTTGAGGATTGTATCAGTGCTTCCGTAATAGGTAGTAATGTATATGTTGGGGTAGCAGTGTTAGGTACATCATTATCAGAAGCACATAAGAAATATATGGCACAATTCTCAACAGCCATTGTAGCACTAGACCCTGATGCTTTACCTAAAACATTAGCATTTGCTAAAGAATTAAAAGCTTACGTAAAAGATGTTCGTGTGCTTAAATTAGAAGACGACTTGAAATACTTAAAGAATGATGATATAGATAATTTAAATAAGTTAACCCCAAAGGAGATACTAACATGGAACTAGCATTATTAAGAAGCTTAATGGATAAAGAATTTTATCAAGAACACAGAGGAGCAAAATGTCCTGACAGACTATTCAGCAAGGATGCTCGCAAGATAAAGAACGCAATAGACTCTGCTATGGATAGATATGAGAGGACACTCACACCTGATGAGATTGAAGCCTTGTTCATGTCTAATAATCCTACGTTGACTACTGCACAGAAACAGGCATATGCTTCTCTGTTCAATCAAGTTAAGAAGGAGACACCCCTTGGTGGAGATGTGGCACAAGAAGTATTGTCTAAACTGTTTCAACAAGTAGTAGGTGAAGACGTTGCTAATCTAGGCTTTGAGTATGTCAATGGTTCGCAGACTAGTCTTGAGCCTTTAAGACGATTGATTGAGCAACACAATGACGACTTTACACCTGACTTGAATGTGGAATGGGATGATATGTCTATAGAAACACTACTAGCTAAGAATGACTTGGAAGCTAGATGGCATTTCAATATACCTGCTTTGACTAGACAAGTTAGTGGTGTAAATGCAGGACACTTAATTGAGATAGGTGCTAGACCTAATACAGGTAAGACATCTTTTCATGCTAGTATGATTGCTGGACCTCAAGGTTTGGCACATCAGGGTGCTAGTTGCATCGTCTTGTGTAATGAAGAAGGTAGTCACAGGGTAGGTGCTAGATATCTAACTGCTTCTACAGGGATGACCATGCAAGAAATCAAGGCTAACCCTAGTAAGGCTAGAGATATATATGCACCTATCCGAGATAATATAAAGATAAAGGATGCTTCCAATCGTGACATGGCATGGGTTGAGAGTGTGTGTAAGTCGTACAAACCTGATGTAGTTGTCTTGGATATGGGAGATAAGTTTGCTAGGACAGGTGGTTTTTCTAGACCTGATGAAGCACTGAAAGCAAATGCTATACATGCTCGTATGATTGCCAAGCAACATGAGTGTGCAGTGTTTTATATGTCTCAGTTATCTGCTGAAGCAGAGGGTAAGGTGATACTTAATCAAGCTATGATGGAAGGTAGTCGTACAGGAAAAGCAGCAGAAGCTGACTTGATGATACTGATTGCTAAGAATCCACCTAAGCAAGAGGGTGTTGAAGAAGAAGAGGATTTACAAAGGCATTTAAATGTTGTAAAGAATAAACTTACAGGGTGGCATGGTTCTAGAATATGCACACTCAATTATAAAATAGGGAGATATGAGGTATGAATGTAAAATGTAACACGTGTGAAGTAGAGTTAGACGAATCTAATTGGAGTGAGTCATGGAAAAAAACAAATAGAACTCAATGCAAAAACTGTTCATATGCATACAATAAAAATAGTAATCCTAATAGAATGTTTGTGAATGGTAAATATATACCACAGTCGCATCCATTATATAAAGCAGGTAGCTATACTACTTTTAATGATGCTGCATTTTCTACATTTGATAAATTGTCTAAAGTTCTAGATGGTTATGTATATGCCATTACTAATCCTGCTTGGGAAGGGTGGGTAAAAATAGGTATGGCAGTTGATGCAGAAGATAGATGTAATGCCTATCAAACGTCTAGTCCTTTTCGTGATTATACTATAGAAGCATCTATATCTGTTAAAGATAGAAGAAAGTCTGAAGCAGAAGCACACAAGAAAGCTAAAAAAATAGCTAGACAAACTATTGGAGAATGGTTTAATCTACCTATAGAAGAAGCTAAACATATAATAGAGGAGTTACAATGAAACTAACACTTGATGTAGAAAATACAGTAACAAAACGAGATGGTAAGATGCACCTTGATCCATTTGAGCCTACTAATAAATTAGTTATGGTAGGATGTTTGACAGATACAGGTAAAGAATACTTATTTAGAGATAACTTTGATGGGGTACAGAAGCTACTAGATGATGCTACTATACTTATAGGACACAACATAGCCTACGACTTAATGTGGTTATGGGAGTGTGGTTTTAATTATGATGGTGCAGTGTTTGATACTATGTTAGCTGAGTATGTATTACAGAGAGGTATCAAACAACCGTTGTCTTTAGAAGCCTGTGCATTAAGGTATGACTTAGACACTAAGAAGCAAGACACACTAAAAGAATATTTTAAGAAAGATATGGGAGTGGATGAGATTCCACCTGAAGAGTTGTCTAGTTACTTATCTGCTGATCTACATGCTACACAACAATTATCTGACTGCTTGTATAAGAAGTTAAATACTGTAGAATATGCAGGTCTTATGGAGTCAGTATTGTTGAGTAATCGTGTATCAACAGTATTAGCTAGGATATATCAAAGAGGTTTCTCTGTAGACTTATCCAAGTTAGAAGAGGTTAGAGTAGAGTTTCAGAATGAAAAGCAAGAGACTGAGAAGAGATTACAGTCTCAAGTAAATAAGTTGATGGGTGATACATCTATAAACTTAAATAGTCCTGAACAAATGTCTTGGGTTATATATAGTAGAAAGCCTAGGGATAAATCTACGTGGTGTAATAACTTCACACCGTACATGAACAAGGCTGATTTTACACATGGATTGAATAGTTATTCTGATATAGTCTATAAGACTACTGCCATTAGTTGTAATCCATGTTACGGTACAGGGTATCTGAAAAAGGTTAAGAAGGATGGAACACCCTATCTTAAACATCCTAAGTGTGATGCCTGTAGTGGTAGTGGCTATTACTTTAAACCATCTGACAAGGTAGCAGGATTTAAATTTAATCCACCTACAGCTAAATGGGTTACTGCTAATGGATTCAGTGTTAATAAGAATATGTTAGCTGTACTACAGAACTCAGCTAAGAAAAGTAATCAGACAGAAGCCTTACAGTTTCTAACTGACTTACAAAGAGTGTCTGCATTAGACACATATCTATCTTCTTTTGTAGAGGGTATTAGTACTTACGTTAAACCTGATAATAAGCTACACGTAAGACTACTACAACACAGAACGTCTACAGGAAGATTTAGTGGAGCAGAACCTAACATGCAGAATATGCCTAGAGGTGGTACATTTCCTGTGAAGAAGGTTTTTATTTCACGATTTGATGGTGGTAAGATACTTGAAGCTGACTTTGCACAGCTAGAGTTTCGTGCCGCAGCTTATTTATCACAGGATGAGGTTGCTATTGAAGAAGTATCTACAGGGTTTGACGTACATGCATATACGTCTAAGGTTATTAGTGATGCAGGTCAGGCTACGACTAGACAAGAAGCTAAAGCACATACGTTTGCTCCGTTATATGGAGCAACAGGGTATGGAAGAAGCAAGGCAGAAGCAGAATACTATGAACACTTTACAGAAAAGTACAAAGGTATCAAAGCATGGCACTCCAGATTGGCTACAGAAGCTTTAGAGAAGAGGATGATAACGACACCATCAGGTAGACAGTTTGCATTTCCTGATGTAGAACGCAGAAGAAATGGTACAGTAAGTCACTTTACACAGATAAAGAATTATCCTGTTCAGTCATTTGCTACTGCTGACATAGTGCCATTAATACTTATACAAATAGAAAACAGACTAAGTCAGCTACAATCTTGTATTGTAAACAGTGTACACGACTCAATAGTTATTGATGTCCACCCTGATGAGATACAAAAAGTAATACACGTTATTAAATTGGTTAATAGTTCTATAACAGAATCTATAAATAGCGAGTTCAAGATTGAGTTCAATGTACCTTTATTATTAGAATCAAAAATAGGTGATAATTGGCTTGACACTAAAGACGTTGCGTGATATAACTATGAAACTTAACTTAGAGAAAGGAAACTAAATGACAGAAATAGTAAGTATAAATACAGATAACTATGCGGCAATGGCTAAAGCTATGGGTATTGCAGGAGAAGGTACAGGATCATCTAAAAAGGCTAATAGTCTTAATAGACTGAGAATATGGCACTCTCCTTTAATGGGTCAGGCAGAAGTCAACGGAAAAATGACTAATGTAGAAGTAGTACAGGGTGGTACATATCGACTAGAGATAGTTGAGGGTGACAGTTCTAAGTATTACTACTCAAAAGAAATGGTAGTTAGACCTTTTATGCAAAGATTTATGTATAGAAGATATGTAGCTAACATGAACGCAAAGCAGGGTGAACCTAAAGGTACATATCACAGGACTATCATGGCAGATACCTTGAATATAGACCTAAAGGATAATACAGGTAAGTTTAATTGTGGTAAACCTACAGGTTACATCCAAGACTTTAAGGCATTACCATCTGATATGCAGGACTTAATTAGACAAATCAAAAGAGTTAGAGTAGTATTTGGCACGGTTGAGATGATTAAGCCTATGGATCAAGATGGTAAGGAAGCTGAACTTAAAGAAGTACCTTTCATATGGGAGATTGATAACAAGGATGCCTACAAAACTGTAGGAGATCAGTTTACAGTCTTCTCTAAGAAAGAAAGATTACCCTTACAGCATAAGATTAGTTTTGCTGAGACTAAGGAGAATCCACTTCCTAATGGTAGCAGTTTCTACACACCTACAGCTACTGTAGATTTGCTCAAGACCTATGACATAGACAGTGCAGACCAAACTTTATTTTCTGACTTCATGGATTGGGTTAAGAACTATAATGACTACATCTATAAGGAGTGGGATGAGAAAGCCTATGCCTTACAAAAGGTATCATCTGATGATGATATTGACACTGTGAATCAGTTTATAGATGTTGAATTAGATCAGGGAGTAGCATAATGAATCACCCTGCTGAACTGAAAGTGCATCAGTATATGTCTGATGCTGTAAATGGTAAGTCTACTATGTCAGAAGAAGTAATTGATCAAGTAGGTAACGATGTAAAGGATGCACTTAGAAAACAGTTTGGTGGGGGGAATCAACGTGGTGACTTTAAACTACGTATGTCCAACTTGGGTAGACCAACTTGCCAACTATGGTTTGAGAAGAACAAGCCTGAGTTAGCTTCTCCAAAACCAAATAACTTTATGATGAATATGATGTTGGGAGACATTGTTGAAGCTGTATTTAAAGGGTTACTAAAAGGTGCAGGAGTTAAGTATGAAGAACCTGAACATGTATCATTAGAAGTTGATGGTACAAAGATATCAGGAACTTATGACTTAGTAGTTGATGGAGCAGTTGACGATGTTAAGTCTGCTTCAGGTTGGTCATATGACAATAAGTTTGTTAATTATGAAACACTAAGAGAGGGTGATGCATTTGGTTATGTTAGTCAGTTGATTGGTTACGCAAAAGCTGCCAAGAAAAAGATTGGTGGTTGGTGGGTAGTAAACAAAGCTAATGGTAAATTTAAGTATGTATCTGCTAGTCATGCTAATGAAAGGGAAGAGATGACTAGGATCAGAGCAACAGTAGAAACCGTTAAGCATAATGAGTTTGCACGTTGTTTTGAAGATTCAGAAGAGACATGGAGAAGCAAGCCTACAGGAAATAGAAGATTAGGAATTTCTTGTGGGTTCTGTGACTACAAACACGCATGTTGGGAGAATCTAAAAGAACTACCTTCTGTAATGTCTAAGGCTAAAGTGCCACCTATCGTGTATTATACAAAGTTGAAAGAAGAGTATGCATAAATGGCAACTCATAAAATAAGAAGGGAAGCTATAAAGTATGGGTATAGGAGTGGCTTAGAGCATAAAATTTCTATGTCTCTTGATGAGATAAAATATAATTACGAGTATGAATCAATCAAGATAGAATGGGAAGACTTAACTTATCGCACCTATACCCCAGACTTTATATTAAATAATGGCATTATTGTAGAAACAAAAGGCAGATTCTTAACAGCAGATAGAAGAAAACATCTGTGTATAAAGAAGCAACACCCTAAACTAGATATTAGATTTGTGTTTACAAATAGTCGAAGTAAGCTTAGTAAAGGTGCGAAATCTACATATGCACAGTGGTGTATTAAACATGGCTTTAGATATTATGACAGAATAATACCTGAAGATTGGCTAAAAGAAAAAGGCAAGAACAAACACGTTCAGTTTATTAAATTTAATGACACAAAAATAAGGAGACCATAATGACTATAAAAAATAGACCACCTATATCATACTTTATAGAACTACAACCTAGAGTAAAAGGTAACGAGTGGAATGGAGAACTAGAGGTTAATATAATTACATCATCAGATAATCCTTTACCTGAAGAAAGCAGAGCACACCTACTGCATTTGTGTCAGCTTGTGGCTAGTACAGTAGCCTTAATGGAGAAAAGACCTGCCTTGATAGACGAGCTAGAAGATTTCTTGGAAGAAGAAGAAGAGTATCACGAGAAGATTAGTAAAAATATAGTTACTACTAGTACTGAAGATAATGTAATAACTTTAAACTTTAATAAAGGAACAAAGCATTGACATTAGCAAAAGAGGAGTATATAAAAGATATGAGACACATGGAGTATATGAATATGAAACAAAAACAAGCTGACGTTAGTGAAATGGTTAATCATCCTGAGCATTATAACAAAGCAGGTATTGAGACTATAGATGCCTTAGAAGCTATGCTAGTTGACGGTTTTGATTATTACTTACAAGGTAATATAGTCAAATACCTATGGAGATTTAGATATAAAAATGGTGTAGAGGATTTAAAGAAAGCACAGTGGTATCTAAATAAACTAATTGAGGTCTATGATGATAAGAGTTAAAGTTATGATGACTATTGATGTAGACCCTGAAGAGTACCCCATACCTTCTGATGGTAAGGTGGAAGAAGAAATAGAATCATATGTAACAGATGTTATACATGAATTAGACGGAGTAAAAATTAAACATATAAGAAGTGTAAGCGAGGAGAAATAAATGTTAAAAAACTATTTACCAACGGACTATCAAAACTTCATAGCACTCTCTCGCTATGCAAGGTGGAGAGAAGAAGATCAACGCAGAGAGAATTGGGGAGAAACTGTAGACAGATATTTTGACTACATGACAACACATTTAAAAAATAATCATGGCTATAGTGTTACAAAAGCTTTGAAGGAAAAGTTAGAAGATAGCATAATGTCATTAGGTGTAATGCCTAGTATGAGAGCCTTAATGACAGCAGGACCTGCTCTAGATAGATGCCATGTAGGTGGTTATAACTGTAGCTACATACCTGTAGATAGTCCACGTTCATTTGATGAATGTATGTATATACTTATGTGTGGCACAGGTGTTGGCTTTTCTGTTGAACGTGAGAATGTAGACAAGTTGCCTGTAGTTAACGAACATTTTGATAATAGTACTACAGTCATCAAGGTGGGTGATAGCAGACCGGGTTGGGCAAAGTCGTTACGTGAATTGATAGCTATGCTCTATGTTGGGCAAATACCTAAGTGGGATGTGTCAGAAGTTAGACCAGCAGGTGCAAGGCTCAAGACATTTGGTGGTAGAGCATCTGGTCCTGCTCCACTAGAAGAGTTATTCAGATTCTGTATAGATAAGTTTAGGGGTGCTAAAGGAAGACGATTATATCCTATTGAGTGTCACGACATCATGTGTAAGATTGGTGAAGTTGTAGTTGTAGGTGGAGTCAGACGTTCTGCTCTTATATCACTATCTAATTTAGGTGATGATCAAATGAGACATGCAAAGTCAGGCAAGTGGTGGGATAACGAAGGGCAGAGATCACTAGCCAATAATTCTGTAGCATATAAAGGTAAACCTGAAATGGGTACATTCATGCGTGAATGGACATCACTATATGAATCTAAGTCAGGTGAACGTGGTATATTTAATAGAGAATCTGCCATTAAACAGGCAGCTAAGAATGGAAGAAGAAAATATGCATTAGTAGAAAAGCCTGTACTACCATTAGATTATATGCAATTTGGTTGTAATCCATGTAGTGAAATTATCCTTAGACCTTATCAGTTCTGTAATCTTACAGAGGTGGTGTGTAGAGTTACAGATGATTTAAATAGCCTAAAAGAAAAAGTACGTGTGGCTACTATCCTAGGTACATTTCAGTCTACACTAACTAACTTCAAGTATCTACGTAAGATATGGAAGGATAATACAGAAGAAGAAAGACTATTAGGAGTTTCCCTAACAGGTATTCTTGATTGCCCTATATGGACAGAAGAAATTCTACAGATACTAAAAGATGTAGCAGTAGAAACTAATAAGAAGATGGCTAAAGACTTAGGTATTCCTCAGTCAACTGCAATCACTTGTGTTAAACCTAGTGGTACAGTTAGTCAATTAGTTGACAGTGCTTCAGGTATTCATGCTAGACACAACGACTACTACATTAGAACTGTTCGTGGTGATAACAAAGACCCTATC
>Ga0209634_1003533_pt1 | contig 10526 bp, 15 predicted proteins | sample LinPmetageLP40_FD_184043 | JGI IMG/M metagenome (GOLD analysis project Ga0209634, IMG submission 184043) | Marine viral communities from the Pacific Ocean - LP-40 (SPAdes) (version 2) | ecosystem: Environmental > Aquatic > Marine > Oceanic | place: Pacific Ocean | collected 2010-08-26 | reverse complement strand
CCCCCGCCCCCTGTCCTGTTATCCAAGTACATTTAAAAGTACGGGAAATTCTCTGTGCAATCTCTGTGCAGTGAAATACATTTGATAATACGCAGTAGATATAAGGTAGATGTATAAGAAATAAGCTAAAACATAGGTATGTATTGGTCTGCAGGCTGTTATCAGTGAGGTATAAAAAGGATTAAATACTAAATACGTCTCCCTCCTAAGGGGCAGGTCAGAGGTTCGTATCCTCTTCGGGACGCCAATTAATACAAGCGTTAGTGAATATAGACAAAGATGTTTGGTTCTAAAAAGATTATAGTAAGGTAGTAATAGCAACAACACCTAATACATTACCCATACCTGTTAAATCTAGACTGTATAAGGGCCACAAGAGGAAGAAATTGTATGACCTTAAAGTGTTACAGGTAATAATGTTGTGAGTATTCATGGGTAGGGGAGATTTATATGAAAAAACTGAAGTTAATCATTAACCTTAATTATGCTTTGTTTATGATGTTTTTTGTCATAGCAATATTTTCTGATCCAATAAGTTTTTATACAATTATAGAAGGAGCTTTTAAGCTTTTAGGAGGTACATCTCTAGTTTTTACTGTTATTAATTACGCATTATTTAATAAGTTTACTATTTGGAATAAATAATTCATTCTAATTTATTCCTAGTTTATCTAACGTTCACCCCTACGCCAGCTCCATGGTTCTATAGGTTTCTCATCAGACCACAGCCCAAGTTTTTTTATTTTAGCTTGTGCTTCAAGTCCATAAAAAATTTTATCGTCAGTATATTTTCTATACACCCAAGCCATGCCTTGTCTAACTAATTCGTAGTTAATATTTTGACCGTCAACGATAACAATACCGACTGTTCTTCCATATCTATCTTTGGTCTCTACTTCTATTAAAGCTTTTTTTTGAAAAACTAATTTAGAGAGTGACTGTTTCGCTTCGCTACCAAAAGGCTGTTTTTTTTCAGGTGTATCTATACCCGCTAATCTAACTTTTATTTTCTCATTTGAACTAGTAAGAATCGTTAGGGTATCGCCATCAGCTATTTTAACTACTAAGCCATTTATAGTTTCTGCTTTAACTGACAGATTAAATATTAAAAATAGAGGTACAATCAGTAGCTTTAGTTTCATATCGTATTAATCCTTTAGAAGTTTTATTTAAGAAGCAAATGCCCTTGATTCTTTAGAATTTAAATGTACTTTAATACCTGGTGGTAGCCCCATTTCAATTTCAATCTGACCAATGGTGTGATCATGGTTTTCTGCCATCTCGTTCATTTTATAAACTTTTTGTATAGAGGAAATTATTGCTGACTGAAGCTTAGATAAGTTTTCATTATCAGAGAGATTATCAAGGTTTTTGACTCCACCAGCTTTTTGTTCAACGATGATGCCAATTTTGGGTGGAAATGATAAGCCAAAAAAAACGTCACCTATGATAAATCCTGATTTTTCCAATACAGGTTTAAGTCCATTAATTTCGGATAATCCATCACCCAAGAGTGACGTAGCTTTACCACCCAACTCCCCTACTTTTTCCTTAATAGAATCATTTAAATCTTTTGACTTATTTTTTATTTTATCAAACATGATATAAAATCCCTTAAGTTTTTAAAGTTAGTAGAGATAATATTAGTAGTGGTGTAATTAGTTTTTTCATTTCTTAACTTATCCTTATTTTTTAGCTGGTTGAACTGTATGCAGTGACTGCAAATAATTTACCTCATTGACCTATAAATGAAATGCAGTGAAGCCACATGGATTATACTTGCAGATGATAAAAAATTGAATATATCTCTCTAATCTACTCTGAACTAGTAGCTTTACATCTATAAATTATTTAGGGTTCAAGTAAAATAATAAGTAGCACCCAAGTCTGACTTGAATTAAACAGTAGTTTTAAAAAGGCTAGTTTATGGGAGTATCTGTTGACTTACTTACAAGGATGTCCTGGAGAAGATTATATGAGCATGAAGAAAAAGATAGTACTTTGGTTATTTATTTTTACGATATCAGTTCCGCTATGGTGGTCTATGGACTGGACGTATAATCCTTTTTAATTATACTCACACCAACCAAATTTAGCTCTTCTTGCTTTTCCAAGTTCCACCATATTGATACGTTTTTTCATATCTTGATTTAATGTCGGTCAGACATTTCTTACAATAAAATGCCCAATCTTTCAAGTCATGGTATCGACAACGATACAGCACTTCTTTTGCATCTTTACAGATAGAACAATCTTTGGTTCTAACTCTCATAGAAATATAGTATAACTTATGTTCTCTAAGAGTTTCTTTACTCTTTTCTCATCCCCTAATCCCTGCCCAGCAGTATTTATATAAATAATTAAAGCATGTTTCAGTTTGACTTTCCTATATATTAATCTACACCTATAACAAGCTTATAATTATCTTTACAAAAATTAGAGCGAACAGTCTGAAAATCCTTACTTTTTTTTTCATTGATAGGTTTTAGGCGTGAACTTTGAATGCCTACCCTATCTCCACCTGAGTCGTACATAGTGATATTTATTGACTTATTCTTTAATGGGTAATTGTTTAAATTCACCAACCTACCGCTATAGTTGCCAGAATATAAACAATAAAGGTCTTTTACGACTAAGCCTGGTATGTTTGTATTATATATTTTTTTTCCATGGGCATTTTTGTTATATGTTTTGGCATCAGCATTAGCCACAAAGAATAATGTGCTAACGGTTAGTAGGAGTGGTATTGATGTTTTCATTTCCTAATTGATCCTTTTTTTGTGCATTACTTTAAGGATTATCAGTCATCACGAGCATTTCTATATACATCGTTAGTCTCTCCTATTTGCAGACCAAACAATAAAAATACCAATTAGAATAAGAGTACCTAAAACTTCTAAAGCATAACCACTTACACCAGTAAGGTAGGCTAGAGTAGCTGCTATAAGACCTAATAGTATACGTATTATCATTTCTCTAACTCATCCTTCAGTTTTTCTTTCGTGTAATCCTTATTCTTTTAACAATCAAACCAAAATTGAGGTTCTAGTAACGGTTAGAAGGTATCATATTGGCAACCTCTTCACATACAGTTGGCTGTTTATTTTACACAAGAGAGCAGAAAACTCACATTCTTTGCTTGTTAGTTGAGCCGCAAAGTCCCTTTTTCCAGATTCTTTGCTTCAAAAATAATTAGGATGAATAGTTAGTTATTTTTATGCCCATAACTACTAAAAATAAATAATTTAAACATAGGATCATAATAGTTACAGTCAATATGGAAGCTAAAAAATTTATTTATTTGCAAGGATACTTCTTAGATATTATCTGCCATACAAATTCTTCTGCAGGGATTCGTATTGAAGGAGATTGCGGAGCTTGTTGTATTTTAGACATGACGTATCTTTTGACTTCACCGTGAGATATGTCATTGGGAACACACCAATTTGGCATTAAACTATAATATGCTTCTATAGCACCCTCACAAAAACCTTTAGCGTACCTTGTCTGTTTAGGTTCGCAGGCAGATTGAAGAAACCAAGTCTGCATGTATGTTGGAATTCTATTTGCTGCTATCACAGGCGATAGAACCAATATTCCTAAGGTTATGAAGATTATAAGTTTATCTCTCACCTCTGTTTCTCCTATAAAATTCATCTTTATAAGTATTAATCTTATTAGTTATAATAAGTAAATAAATAGCTTAATGTAACCTCCTTAAGGAGCTTGAAATGACCACAGAATCAATAGTCAAATTTATAGTTTTATTCCTAAGCTATTCCTTCATATATATATCTGGTCGTAAGAAAATTGAAAGTTTAGCTGAAAAACCAGATGCTTCAGAATTCATTAGAAAATATGGTGTTGGATCTTGGTTAATATTTGTATCAGTGCTAACCATTGTTGCCAGTGATTATATCATTTAGTTAGATTAATCGGTATATACATATAAACGTAATACTTAACTATATGACTAAATTAAAACTGTTTCTAATTATATTAATCGCAGTATTCAGTCTTTCGGCACAGGCAAAAATCATAAGAGGTAAGGTAATTTGGATAGCTGATGGAGACACCCTCACTCTTCTCACTGATTCAAATAAAAAAATAAGGATTAGGTTAGCTGGTATAGACACACCCGAGAAAAAACAGCCGTTTGGTAACAGCGCAAAAGAAATATTAGCTAAATTAGTTTTTCAAAAAAAATTCTCATAGAAACAGAAACTAAAGATAGGTATGGAAGAACTATCGGTGTCGTTTTTCTTAATAACAAGAATGTCAATAATGAACTAGTTAGGCAAGGTATGGCCTGGGTGTACAAAAAATACACTGATAATAAGATACTTTATGAACTCGAGGCTCAAGTTAAAACAAGAAGGATTGGACTGTGGGCTGATGATACACCTATAGCCCCATGGGATTGGCGGAGAGGTAAGCGTTAGCTAAGATTACAGTTGAAGCTATTTGAAGATTTTTTAGAGGGCTATTTTTCCAAATTTGCAAAAATTATGAGCGGGAGCAACCAAGCCAAAATAGATTTTAAACGATTCAAGTATTATAAATTGCAAATGTATTTATATATTTACGGATTCTATGCACTTCATGGTAATTCAATTTTTTTGAAAACATTCACGACTAAGCAGTGATAGGAATAGCCTAAAATTAATTACGCCATCGCCATTAGAAAAGTTCAGAATTCTCATTAATCAAATTTCTTCCAAACAAACCGATTTATATAATCAGTATAGCTAAGAATAGTACGTACAACTTTCTCGGACACATTGGGGGCAACGTAATCTTTAACAATATTAATATTTCTAACTTCCCCCCTAGACTGCCTCTCCAGAATACTTAACGCTTGAAGGACCCTATCACCATTGATGCCAGTAAACATAACTGCACCCTCTTCCATGCCCTCTGGGCGCTCATGTGTATCTCGAATGTTGATTGCAGGGAAGTTCAAGATTGATGACTCTTCGGTGATAGTACCGCTGTCGCTCAACACGGCTTTGGCATTGATCTGAAGATTTATATAATCACTGAAACCAAACGGTTTTTGAAGATTTACTAGTGGGTGGAATTGCAAACCCAACTCTTCAATTTTCTTACGCGTTCTCGGATGCGTAGATACAATGATAGGATATTTATAAATATCCCCAAGGCGATTTAATGTCTGAACAAAATTCTGGATATTAATTTCGGAGTCGATATTTTCTTCACGATGAACACTGACAACAAAGTATTGGTATTTGCTCAGATTTAACCTTTCTAAAACGTTAGATGATTCAATTTTTCTTTTATAAAAAGAAATGACTTCATACATCGGGCTACCTGTTTTTACAATCAATTCAGGCTTGATGCCCTCTTTTAAAAGATACTCTCTCGCAATATCACTATATGGCATATTTATATCAGAGGTATGATCAATAATCTTTCTGTTAATCTCTTCAGGAACACGCAGATCGTAACAACGATTACCTGCTTCCATATGAAATATCGGGATCTTACGACGTTTAGCGGCGATAACCGCCATTGCACTATTTGTATCGCCAAGAATCAATATTGCTTCAGGAGCTTTTTCCGCGAGAACTTTATCAGATTTACTGATCACTTGAGCAATTGATTCAGCAGCCGTCGCTCCTGCACACTCTAAAAATACATCTGGTGTCCTCAGTCCCAAATCATCAAAAAAAATTTGATTTAGTTCGTAGTCATAATTTTGACCCGTATGAACAAATATATGATCACAATATTCATCCAGCTTGGCAATCGTACGCGACAGACGAATGATTTCAGGACGAGTACCAACAATCGTCATTAATTTTAGCTTTGGTGTCTTAAGCACAGTATTCAAGATATTCTTCCCTCATTTTATTAACTAGCTTGGGCTAAGCAGGTGGTTCTAAGACAACTTCACCTTAAGAAACATCTTTAAGTTTTATACCATCATCTTCATCAGGTATAAGAATAAGTTTTTTTGGCTCTATTTTATTTAATTGGGGTTTAATCTGTTGCTGGATTTGCCTCACATCCAACGCGCTAAGGGTTGCTAAAGATATAATTGGTAAAGATAATATTCCTGTATTTACAAAGCGGGTTAATGGTTTCAAATTAAATCTCCATATTAATGCAAGAGATTTTACATCTTTTTCTCATAAGAGGATATTTTGTCTGTTGTTTTTTTTAGATTTTCATGTGTAATGGTAGCTCTTAAGCTATACACTTGTGAACATTTCCTAAACATATGGTTATTTTTAGCTTAATGCGGAACAGCTAATTTAGGTTGTTAGATAATTTAAATAAAAAATTGGCATGGTAAATTAATTGAATAAATCTTCTGCTTGGAATACTTCATATCTACCAGAAATTGATGGGTTGCGAGCTTTTTCTATTATTTTTGTTATTACTTATCACGCGTTCCCAGATTTACTGAAGAGTGGCTATATTGGTGTAGATATTTTTTTTGTAATAAGCGGTTTTTTGATTACAAATTATATTATAAAAAATTTAGAAAAAGGTCAGTTTAGTTCAATTGAGTTTTTTGGCCGTCGAATAAGAAGGCTATTTCCGACTCTTATCGTTGTCATGGCTAGTTCTATCATTTTTGGCTGGTTTGTTTTATTGGTCGGAGAATACAAACAACTTGGCAAACATATCGCAAGCTCTTCTGCCTTTGTTGTTAATTTTATCCTAGCTAATGAAAGTGGCTATTTTGATAATGTAGCAGAGACGAAGCCCATGCTCCATTTATGGAGTTTAGCAGTCGAGGAGCAATTTTATATTGTGTGGCCCATCGTTCTGTATATCGCGTGGAAATATCAATTCAACATATTTAGAATTTTTATAATATTTTTTATTATTTCATTTTATTTATATATGCAATTTATCGATTCATATCCCGCTCAAGTATTTTTTTGGCCCTTCTCACGTTTCTGGGAGCTTGCAAGTGGCGGTATTTTAGCCTGGGTAATGGCTAAAAGAAATCAGACGCCGACTGAGTGCATAAAGCCAATTGGTAATTTTTTTGATGAGTACTGTATTGCTAATATCATGTCGTTTTTAGGTTTTTCATTAATAATTTATAGTGCGATAGGTTCAGGCATGAAACTGCTGTTCTCATTACCATTGGCTATATCAGCAGTTGCAGGTGCTTCACTTATTATTGCCTCTGGTTCAAAAGCTTGGCTTAATCGAATTTTTTTAATGAATCCTGTGATGATTTGGGTTGGTTTGATCAGCTATCCTCTATATTTATGGCATTGGCCGATTCTTTCTTTTTTGCAGATCATTGAAGGTGGGGATCCCTCTATACAGACTCGAATTTTAGCATTAATCGTATCACTTCTTCTGGCTTGGTTAACATATAAATTTATTGAACTACCTGTTCGATTTAGCCATAAAAAGAACCTAGCTAGCGTCATATTAATAATAGGACTCATTTTTGTTGGGTCTATGGGGTGGATAATTAAAGGTAATGGTGAAACACCTTATAATATCGAATTAAAGAAAATCAGTGACGCGACAGAGGATTGGTTACATCCGGGTGATCTACTAGAAAGAAATGGTGCATTTTACACTAGTGAGTCTGCTGCTTCGATCCTGTTCATGGGGGATTCTCACACAGAGCAGTATGGTCCACGTGTCCTTGATTTTTATCAGCGGGGCGATAGCAAAGAAACTGTTTTTTTAACTGGGGGTGGTTGTACATTTATACCAAACTTAGTTGAAAAAAATGATAAGAAATGTTCTGAAAAGTCAAAGTTACTCGAAGAAATTCTGTTAATAAACCCTATAGAGACTATAGTTATTGGGCTTTGTTTCAATTGCTATTTTACCAAAAATGATAATCCCCTTACATACCATGTAAACGATCAAAAACGTCTACTTTTATCGAATGATGTTGGACTGAATGCAGCAAAAATCTCATTTTATAATCTTGTTAAAAAACTGAGTCTCAGGTATAAAATTATTATTCTACATGATAATCCAGTCGATGATAGATTCGATCCTACTTATATTGTAGGCTCGTCATCCGAGGGTAAGCGCTCGATTCCCATAACTCCAAATGTTGTTGCAGAGCCATTCCCACAAAATCTAAAACAAATAGAATTAGAGAAAGAATTAATTCTCAACCTTAGCAATTATGCTACGCATATCAATCAGTCCGAGAAAATCTGCCCTAATGCTGTGTGCATGCCGTTGGACGATAATTTAATACCAATCTATAAAGATAGTGATCATATGACAGCCTCTTTTGTAAAAAGCAAAATGGATGTCCTTGATAAATTTTTTAAAGTTACTGAAAGGATCATTAGGTAATGCTGAATGTTGATAATAATTTAGAGCCTACTAATTTGACACAGATACGTGTTTTTACTGCTATTGCCAGCTTAATATTTTCGATGTACGCAGTTTATTTTGATGACATCATTAACAAGGATGGAATTTTATACTTAAAAACCGCTGAATTATTTCTGAGCGGCAATATGAATGCAGCCTTAACTTCCTATAATTGGCCATTTTATTCAATAATAATCGCCTTTTTTCAGAAAATAACATCCATTCCTATAGAATTAAGCGCATTGATAATAAATAGTGTTTTTTTTGTAATATTAACTGATGCACTCATTTTGATATCTAGCTTAATTTTCTCCGTGCCAAGACAGTTAAAGATCACAGCTTTACTAATTCTTTGCTTCATGCCTATTTTGGATTACCGTGACTACATAATTCGTGATCCTGGTTACTGGGCATTCGCATGTTTAGCGCTATACCATTTCATGGTTTTCATGAATTCATCACGCATAATCCATGGGACGTTGTGGCAAATTTTCATGATATTTGCCATTTTTTTTCGCATAGAAGGGTTTTTTTTATTAATCACTGTTCCTTTATTTTTGTTATTATCAAAAAATTTACGAGAAGAAATGGTAATCAGAAAGCTTATTTCATGCTTTTTTATACCAATCATTTTAATAGCTACGATTCTTTTCATTGAAAGTTCAAGCATAGAAAAATTTTCAAAAATTTATCATGTTTTCAATTTTATAAACCTAAATTTCATTTTTGATAAGCTCACCTTTTCTGCTGATATCTTAGAGCATCAGGTTTTTTAAATATTCAGGAGAATATGCTACGCTTATCCTAATTTTTGGTTTTTTATCGTTGTTAATTTATAAAATTTTTGAAGGATTTTCGATTTCCTATATCGTAATTTTTCTAGCATCTTTTAAAAATTCCTCTCAATTATCACACAACCTATACCGTGACCTTCTTGCATATTTTTTTATTCTTAACTCATTGATAATGTTTGTATTTATACTTAAAGAGCATTTTATTTCTAGTAGATATGTCGTGCTGACATCAATTAGCTTATTTTTACTATTATCATTTTATATAGTGACTGGTATTGAACGGGTATACCTGAATAAAAATAAGTTATTGCTAGCGATTATTGCTTTAAGTTTGTCATACAATTTATTTGATGCGGCAACGACGTCTCGTAATAAATCATATATTAAAGATATTGCACTTCTTTCTGTAAATAAAATTCCAGAAAAAAGTATAGTGATTGTGAATAATAAGCAAGCTTTTTACTACTTGACAAATAGAGCGGCTCATTTAACTGTTTGCTTTGGGAATGAAGCAAAAATTGCTATAGAAGAATTACATCTAGACAAATATAGCTGCAATACAAACAAAAACTCTAAAAAGTTTCTTAAAAGCCACACTTATTTTGATTATATTCTACTTATCCACAAAAATGATAACTATGAAGATCTTAGAGATTTAAGTGATTTTAATCTTAAGAAAATCATTCAAACCAAAAACCTTAAAGAAGATAAAGCTACTTTATACAAAATGATAAAATGATTTACTTAAGTGTAGGAATAATCAAAAGCAGGTGTTAGGTCTGGCTTTATACAATCGTCAAGAGATATATATCGTTAAGAAAACCTGCTATTAGGTTCGAAGTAGCCCAATCTACTGTATCACAGTTAAATGCAAATATAATTTTTAACTACAAAAAGAGTGAGCATGGTGATACTAGAGGTTTCCTTTTTTTTCTAACGTATTCTTTATAATACTTCGCAACTGTTGAGTTCTTGACTTTCTGGAAAGAGACTGAATAAAATCGTGATTTATATTCATATTCAATTTTCCCACTTTTAGCTTTTCTAGCCCCTCCATAAGCTGCTCACATTCTGTTGCAATAGCAAGATTGAGTCCTGCCTTTTGAATATATTTTGCAACCAAAGTATTACAGCTTATTTCTGCAATTATAGGCTTCTTTGAAGCCAAGTACTCAAAAATCTTGGTTGTTAAAACGCCACTTGCACTGTGAGAAGAAAAATCAGATATTTCTTTAAAGAACAATGCATCCGCTGTAATCATTTTTTTTATAGAGACTTGGTAGGGTTGCTGTGGATAAAATATCACGTAGGGTTGTGACTCTGGGGATATGTCCTCTATAAGCTCCCTCAGTAAAGTGGACTCCCCATAAAACTCTGCCACCACTTTGCGTC
>Ga0209634_1003532_pt1 | contig 10527 bp, 9 predicted proteins | sample LinPmetageLP40_FD_184043 | JGI IMG/M metagenome (GOLD analysis project Ga0209634, IMG submission 184043) | Marine viral communities from the Pacific Ocean - LP-40 (SPAdes) (version 2) | ecosystem: Environmental > Aquatic > Marine > Oceanic | place: Pacific Ocean | collected 2010-08-26 | reverse complement strand
GCTTCTGTAGGTATTAATGATTTTTTAAGTGTTAGGTTTGATGGTATTAGTGCAAGTGACGAGGTTGCCTATAATGTTAACTTTAATGCTGATTTAGTATTAGATTCGGAGTTGTAAAATGATTATAGAAAATGCAAAATGGTGTGCTGTAAATAGTGCAACTGGAAAGACAGATACTTTGATTGCTACAATAGATGATGTTTCTTTAAGTGTACCTAAAGATGAAAGCAACAGACACTATGCAGCAATCCTTGAATGGGCAAAGATAGATGGCAACACAATAGCTGAAGCAGACTAAGGATGAAAATGAGTATGCAACCTGAACTAAAAGTACAACTAGAATTAGATGCACACGAAAAAGAATGTGCTATCCGTTATCAAGCAGTCAATGATAAACTAGAAGCACTAGACAAAAGAATGTGGCGAATAGAAGCTATGTCTATGGTGGGAACTTTAGGTGTGGTAGCTTTGGTTGTCGCAATAGTAATGAAGTAGGAATTAAAGTATGGCAGAAACTGATACAACCTTAGAAACAGAACCAGTAACAGACATTCAAGAAACTGTTGAAAAGAGAGCAGGAGCTACTGAGCTACCTACTGGAACTCAATACACCCCTGAAGTGCAGGCAGTACAAACTAATGAACTTTTAACAGCACCAACTGCCCTCGATACTACCGACAAAGTAACTCCTAGTCTTGTATCTACAGAAAATTTAGATGTTACTGTACCTTCTGCTCAAAACGCAAAAACGTACACAGCAAATACTATTGCAGGCACTCCCGAAGCAGTTGCCGCACAAGGCAAGTTATCTTCTGAATCTGTAATTGGTGATGTACAAGGAGTGGTAAGTAACGAGTCGTTGGCTCAAGCTGCACAAGGTAATGTCTCTGAACAGTCAACTGTCAAGTACCAACTAGAACAATTGTTTTCATCTTTTGAAGAGGGTAAAACTTTACCTGCTTGGGCTGCTCCTGCAGTAAGAAACGTAGGTGCAATGATGCAAGCAAGAGGTCTTGGTGCATCTAGTATGGCTTCTGCGGCCATAACTCAAGCCATCATGGAATCAGGTATTCCAATAGCCAAAGCTGACGCAGATAGATATGCACAGATGGATATGGCTAATCTGAACAATCAGCAACAGTCAGTTATGCAAAATGCCATGACCTATGCGGCTATGGACAAAGCCAACTTAGATGTTCGTACACAGGTTGCAGTCAACAATGCCAAGTCATTTTTAACTTTAGATTTGCAAAACTTGTCTAACGATGAGAAAATGAGAGAAATTGATTACGCAGGACAGCTACAAACACTTACATCTAATCAGGCTGCCCAAAACTCAGCAGCTCAGTTCAATGCTCAGTCACAAAATCAAGTAGATGAATTCTTTGCTGAACTAGGGGGTCAACTTGAGACAGGAAACAAGAACCGTGTGGCTGCCCAAGAACAGTTTAATGCTAATGAAAAGAACGCAGTTGCTCAATACAATGCTTCACTAGCCGATGCTCGTGAACGTTTTAACACACAGATGTCCACACAGATAGCACAATCAAATGCTGTGTGGCGTAGAGAGATAAACACTGCAGAGACTGCTAATCAAAATGCAGCCAATCAACAAAATGCTCAAAACTTATTAGGTATAACCCAAGCTTCTCTTGATGCGTTGTGGCAACGATACAGAGACGAAGCAGGTTGGGCATTAAAGATAGCAGAAAGCCAACAGCAACGTTTTCACGAGATAGGGTTACTCGGTATGGAGATAGACTCCAACACTGATCTGTATGAGATGGAAAGTGATGCTACGTTTAGTACGGAGCTAGGTAAAGCTGTGCTGAATGGCGTGTTTAAAGTTGGTGGTAAGTTAATTGATCAGAACCGATAAATCTTAGGGAAGGTTAAAATAATGGAAAATACAATGTGGTCATTTTTAAGTGGTATTTGGGGCGGAATATCTAGTACAGTTGGAGAAGTTTACGATGATGTAGCTGGTAGCTATATAGGACAAAAAATTGGAAATGCTTATGATTACGTGGCAGGAGACTCAAATGTAGATTCTAATTACATGGATCACAAATATTACTTTGATACATCAAATACGTCTAACTTATCTGCACTAGGTACAGCAATGGAATTTGCTGGTGGTTTTATGGAAGTTGTAGCACCTGCTGGTGGTTCTCCTACTCAAATGCCTTCATCTAAAAAAAGAAGAGTATCTGCACCAAATAGTTCAGCAAGTGCAGGTCAGTTTAACGTTAGCAAAAGCAACATGGCAAACTTACAATTTGGCTATACACCAAGAGTAAATAATGCTATAATAAAAGCAAACGCAAGTAAAGTTCCCTCAATAGAAATGGCAATAGCACAAATGATGAACTACAAAGGTTCAGGAGGTGCTACTATAAAGCTACAAGGTTCTAGACCACCAAGCGTGGCTGCCCGAACTAAAATGCCATCATTTGCTCCTAAATACTACGGATAATAAATATGACACAGATTAGACCACCACTAGACATGAAAAACAGATCAAACGTTCAGATGAACCGTTTTAACAAAGCTCCTCCGGGATGGTCTTTGACTGAGCCTAAAGGTAAATGGGCGTGGGAAAAGCCACCTGTAAACTCTAGTCCTGAACAAGCAGTTGATTCTGTTATTGACAAACTAGAAGCTCCTGAAGTGCGTACCCAAATGGAAAAGTTGATGGTTGCAGGGGTATCAATACAAGAGATAGTCAACACGATTGCAGTGGGTGGCTTCAGTCAAGGTCAGTTTACTCCAGATGTAGCTGAGATAATTAAAGGTCCTTTGGCAGCTTACCTTATGGGAGTGGCAGCAGAGGAAGAGATACCTGTAAAAGTTTACAATACAAGAGATGGCTTGTATGAGATGGATGAAGGTATGGGTGATGATGACATGCTTAATGTTATGAAGGACAGAAACCCTGATCTGTACAAGTTTATACAATCAAAGGCTGATGAGATTGATGAAGAGCCTGAGCCGACTATTGAAAAAGGTTTTATAGCAATAGCTCCAGAAGAAGTAGCAGAAGAAGGAACAATATAATGGGATTAAGTGCAGGTGGTTTCTTTAAGAATTTTGTAAAAGGTGCGGCTCAACAGTATAATGCTAATATTGCTTTTGAGAAAACACAAGAAGCTGAAGAAGAACGAGCAAAGAAAAAAGAAGAAAGACGATTTGCTTCTGAAAAAAAACTTGCAGAGATAAAATATGGTTATGAGTTAAATGTTGAAAAAGCCAAAAGTGAAAACAAAAAGAAATATTTAGGTCAATACTCTTACAAAGATAAAAAATTAGGTGAGTTTAAAGTTTTTATGCCAGAAGGGTATTCCAGTTTACCTGATGTAAAATCAAAATATAAAACAGCTACAAATTTATATGCAGAACAAATAAAAAATCTTCCAACGTTAAAAACACAGTTGACTGATCAAGGATACCAAAGCTTATTAAGTGATATTATTATGAATTATGCTGGAATGTCTACAGTTAAAGATGGTAAAGTTGAAGGTCAAGATGTAGAAGTAGTGTACAATCCTACTTATTATAAGTCAATGTTATCTAATAGTGATCTTGCTTCTGTATTTGCTCAACAAGTTCAAAAAGATAAAGCATCCTTAGAACAGTACATTAAAAACACAAATCCAAATGCTTTCCTTGATTCAAAAGCTAAACTGAAAGAAAATAATGGTATGGTAACCATGTCTATTCCCGGATTTTATGGGGCAGACGAAAGAGGTACTTTTAAAAAAGAAGATATAATGATTGCTCAAAGGTCTATTTTAAGAACGGGTTCAACTTTTGACACAATTAATTGGATGAATAATCAAAATGATTTTATGAAACAGCAGACAAAAGAACACCAAGAGAGATTTGGTTCGGGTTCTCCTGTATACACAGGAAGTGATCTTATAAAAGCTATAGCTATAGGTAAGAACGCTATTAACTCAAAGTTAGAACCTAGTCAAATAAGTGCTTTAACTCCTGAAGTTGGTCAAATTATAAGAAATGAAATTAGAAATCAAATGCCAGAATTAGGCGAAGCTATTATTAATGATCCTCAAATTTTTCACAGGATAATTAAAAATTCTATACCAAGAAAAGCTAATCCTCCACTTAGACAAGTAAACAATCAACAGATACTAGCAAATAAAGAAGGGTTTTTAACAAGGGTATTTGGCTCTGACAAAGGTAAAATGATTGTAAATTCTTTGGGAAAATCTCAACAATCAGGAGCAAGATTTAGAAGAGCCAACGAGGTTGTAACTCTTGTTAATGCAGGAGCAGGAACTGGTTACGCTGCTAGAATACAAGCTGGAACAACAGGCTTTATCGAACAGGCAAAAAGTTTAATAACAAGAATAACAGGATACAAGGCTGGAGAAAATAAACTAGGAGAAACAGCAAAAGAATTAACCACAAGTATAAATAGTTTAAATGCAGACATTGCTTCTGCACCTGAAACTGTAACTGTTGAGCAGGCTAAAAGAGGAATAAAAACAAAAGATCAAATTGCAAATGATGCTTTGCTAAGATACACAACAACTCTTATGGTATTTGATATTGCTACTATGGCACAAGATGCAGGAGGGGGTCTTACTGCAGGTGGAACTACTGTGAGATTGTCAGATGGTGACGTTAGATTATCTGCTCAAGCGTTACAGCAAACTTTAAATGAAAACCCTGAGTCTATAAAAATAGTGGCTATGAAAGTTGCTGAGTTAGCCGAAAAAGAAAAGGTAATATTTGAAATGATTGCTAGAGGTGACGTGGCTGATGCAGGAGCTGCTTTAGTTATGATGGATGCGTACAGAGGGGAATTAGGAACATTGATTAGTGCTTTACGAACAGATGGTGGATCTTCTCTCGTAGGTAAAGATCAAGGCGTCAATAAAAGTAATGCCTACAAGTTTAGAAAAAAAGAAACACTAATTGGGCAAGAGGAAGATAAACAAACAGATTACTTAGAAATAGAAAACGGACAAAGTAAGCCTAAAATAAGGAAAAAATATTAATGGTATCTATTAGAGAAATTCAAAGTGGCATTGTAGAAGAAGAAGAAAACAAAGCTAATTCTGAAAATGCTTCTGTAGCACAGCCTGATAATTTTTTAGATGCTGTAAATATAAAAGATAGTAGTGCAGAAGACCTTGATAAAAGATTTTTTAGTGGTGCTACAGATAATCCCAATGAGTTACGTAATGACATAGACAATGCTATAGGTTACAGAACATTTAAGTCGTATTACGATAGGTATGTAGAAGACGAAAGAAAATTTAACCCTAATGCTAGACTAATGAACAAAGTCGACTTTCAAAACTTAGCTGATAAAGGAACTTTAGAAGATAGTGATGGCACAATAATTAAAGATGTAAACAGTTCTCCTTTTGTAGCTTTTGCACAAGGTATGACTTACGAAGACAAAATAAAAACTATGGCTAATAACCGAGCTAAAGAAATAGAAACTGCTGAAAGCATATCTGAATTACCTGTCAATCGTATGTTAACCCAATTTGCAGAACCAGTAAAGGATAAGAAAGACCCAGTTCGTCTACCTAAATTTAAACCATTCTACACTGACCTAGAGGGAAAGAAAGTTGAACTAGAAGAAAGACCTTTGTTTGGTAATGTAGGAGAAGAGGGTAAAATTGTATTAGACTACGAGAACCCTGCCTTACTATTCAAAACCTTTCTTGATAAAAAAACAAGTTTAAATGAATACCAAAAGTCAATGTTAATAAAGGCACAAGCTACTCAAGGATTTATGGAGACAGATACATCGCTAGAATCTTATCGTACTGTAAACTACGCTAAAGATATAGGAAGAATGGTAGGTAATGCTAGTTTATTTATGGTTGAAGGTGCTGTTAATACCTTTGTTGATCTTGTAAAAGGTGCTGATGACGAAGAAACTCCTAAGTGGATGAAGTCCATGAGACTTCCCGACACTCATATAGACTACGGTTCTGAAATATTTGCACAAAGAACAGGTATGGATGTAGAAACAGCAGAGAGAATACTTGATTGGAGTCCTGACTTTGTAGCACCAATTAAAAGAGAGTTTGTAGCAGGATTGCCAATTGCAGGTGTCCTTAGTATAGGTAGACTTGGTGGAGTAATGCTACGTAATTCAGGATTCAGGAGACACATCAAAAATAAATTTGGTGGTAAAACTTTTGATGAAGCATTTGAGATAGGCATGAAACAGGGAGAAAACTACGACTCCATGTTAACTAGCTATGCTGAAACTGGGTTTAATTCTCCGTTCCTTAACAGTTGGAAAAAATCAGCCACTATAGAAGCTATAAATTCTGCAGGTGTAATGAAGAACTATTTTAGAAAAGTAGACACTACTGACATAGACAATATGATTAAAGAACTTAGTACGGATGTAAGCTTACTATCTGAGAGAAGACTTAAAAATCCTAAGTTCAATGAGGCGTGGAGAAAAAAATCAGACGAGCTTCTACTGCTACAAAAGAAAAAGTCTAACATGCACTTGACAGCTAGGATACCTTTTAAATTTTTAAATGCTATAAAGACAGAAGGCTTTCCTGCAATTGGTGTAGGTTTATCCAAGCACACACATCAAGAATACTTTGAAGATCAAAATGAAACTATGTTTGAGTTTGGTGGTGTTGCTTTAGGCTTGTATGGTGAGAAAGTATTAAAAGGACCAGCAGCAGGTATGCGTAGTATCTTGAACGGTACATACAGAGGTGGGGGTATATCTGGTGCAAATAAAAGAATAGCCGAAGATTTTGTAGGAAACTTATACGCTAAATCTCCCGACCTAGCTCAAACATTTGAAGATGGGGTAGAGGCTACTTTATCTCTAGAAAGAAGATTACTATCTTTAAAAGATGTCAAAGGCAACCCAATTATAAACAGTCCTGATATAATAACCAAAACAATAGAAAATATAGGTGTACTTAATATACTAAAACAAACTTCAGGTTCTGCAAATAATTCTATAAAAGCAGGTGATGCTATGAATTTTAGTAATAAATTTGTAGCTTTACAAACCAAACTTATAGATCAAAAAGTATTAAACGAAGAACTAGCCGATGCAGTTAACAAACTTAATGTCGCAGCAACTTCTCCTAATATTACAGAAGCTGATTTAAGTTTTATAAAAGGATTAAATCGTTATGCAAAAGATAGTCAGACTTCTTTGCAAAGAGAGATAGATGAGTTCTATACGAACATAGATGACTCTACTGCTTTGTTGATGTTAAGAGCATCAGGTGCAGACATAGGAGGTGGCAAGCTTGAAGATACAGGAGAATTACTAAGAACCTTAAATATGTCTCGTAAACAAATGGACATAGCTTTAGGTAAAACAGCCGATCAAATAACAGAAGAACTTAATCAAAGGTTATTAACATTTGACCAAGCAGTGTTAGATTTAACAAGAAAAACTGAGAACTCCAAAAGAATCGTCACTAAAGATATGACTAAGATAACAAGTTTAGCGTTTAATTACATTAAGGAAGGTAAATACCAAAGAGCATCTAATGGTTTTAACAAACTAAGAGAGGAAAATAAAAACGCTTTCATGGATGTTTCTAACGTTTTTGAAGCTATGACAAAAGATGATTCTATAATTTCAGGATCAGACGCTGCTAAAAAAATAGGGGGTGTTAAACTATCTGCAATTCAAGAATCAGATATGGGCAACGTTTTAAACAATGCCGCAGATAACTTCTTTAACCAAAGACCTGAATTAACAGATGCAGTTAACGCACTGAAAGAAGAGTATCCTAATGCTACATCATTAGAGATATGGTCTGCTTTAAAACAAGAAGCCGTAGCAAAAGGCAGTGATGTTATGAAGCTACCTCTTAACTTTGTAGATTTTGAATTGGTAGCATCGGGTCTTTCAAATGTTGTGTACAAAGGCAAAGGCAACAGAAAAGTTTTACCTGTTAAAGACATAAGAAAAGCTTTATTTGATGCTGCCGAAGATAAAAATACTGGCTTTAAGGTAGGTTTCTTTGACGACTCAGGGGGTGTTCTTGTAAATCAACGGGTTATGAGTGACTACAAAAAAGTTAAAGGCGTGTACATGGACTACGCTGAAAGATACGACACTGGAACTTTAGGTGGAAATTGGACAAACACTATAGCAAGTAAAAGTGATGAAGGCATAGTATATAAAACAAAACAAGGACCTGCCAATTGGGTAGCAAAAGAAGTAAACGAGTATGTCAACAATGGAAAACTATCTTCCCTTACTACAGATTTCATGTCAGATATGGCTTCTGTATTTAATGGAGTAAGAATAGCAGGTGGCAAAAATCTTCCTGTTACTTACCAATTTGTAGAAGGTCAGAGAGGAACTAGATCATTTAAAAGTTTAATGAAAAATAATTTGAAATTAATGGCTATCAATTCTAGTTCTGGTGGTAAAGGTGTACAGAAACTACGTGACGATCCTGTATTTAGAGGAAAGTTTTTAACCAGCAAAGAAATTAATGATGGTCGAGAGATAATAGGCAATGGGGATAAGGATAGCTTCGCTGCTGTAATGTCACAAATGCAAAGTGCCACTATGTTAAAACAGGATGGCACAGTAACACCTTTGTTTAATCAAGCTGACATTGATTCTATATATGATGTAGGTGGAGTAGATGAACTTATACGAGTCAGTAAGCCTGCTAAATTATATTTTAACAAAGCTTTGGATGATACTAGGGATATTGTAGAACAGATACGTAAGCCTGATAGTAGAGTGTCTAGAGATTTAAAAGATGAAGCTGACTTGATGGTGAAGTATAGTTCTGATTTAAACCCACCTAATATGGCTAAAATTATTAGTCAAGGTGCAGATGGACTTGGCAAGTTGGACTCTGTGAGAAGAGGGTATATACGTAACTTAAAACAAAAAGGCGTAACAGGAAAAAGTTTTGATGATAGAGTAAGACGGTATGATAAACATGTAGCTAAACAAACTTTAGAGTTTATACAAACAGGGGCAGTAAAGTCCGTACAAGGAACAATAGGTACTGCGGCAAAGCCTATACCTACTGCAGTTGATCCTGCTGCTATGTGGAAATTACTAGGGGGAGAAGAGACTACCCAACAAACTAGAGTCATAAAAACTATATTTCAAAGAGCAACAGGAGATGATAAACTCTACGATAACTTACAAGCAATAGCAGGCTTGATGAATACTAGAGTTCCGGGAGCAAGTTCAGGTGTAAACTTTGCAGGAATACCACGTGGTTTATCTGTAGAATCTTATATAAGTAGGGTTTACTCTATGGCTAGAGAAGTTGTATCGTTCAAGTACGTGGCAACTGAAGCAATCTTGCAGACTATGAGAATGAAAAACTTTAATGCTTTTGAAGCTATGATAGACAACCCAGAGATTGCTGAACACGTTGTTAAAATTATGAAAACTGGACAGCCTTTGTCACAAAGAGCAGAGACAAACTTCTTACAACTTATGACTAACGCTGTTGCAAAACAAGTTGTCAAGTACGAAAGTGCAGAAGGTTCAAGACTAAATCCAAATGCAGGAGAGGGATTCTTTTCTTCAGACGGAGATGGGGTGATTGATAAATACAACAAAATGGTCAAACTAGGAGAAGAAAAAGGTTTCTTGATAGGAGCTATAGATAAGCAAGCTTTTCCTGTACCCGGAGAAGGTGAATGGCTATCCCCCAACCTAAAAAACATAGCTTCAGATTTTCCCCCATATAAATTAGGTATGAATATTGCAAAACTTGCTGGGGTTGGAGAAGGTGCAAAAGATGTTCAAGCTAGAGATTATTTTGACGTAAGAAAGAAACCCGGCACACCTGATGCCGACCCTGAAACTCTAACAGGTTTCGAAAAGATATTCGGAAGAGTAAAAAATTAACCCAACTAAGGAGAACGACTAATGAAGATGTATAACAACGGTCAACGTAAAGGTATGATGTATGGTGGCGGTGCTACCCCAAGAAAGCCTATGATGTATGGTGGCATGGCTAAGAAAAAGAAAATGCAAATGGGTGGACTTGCTGAAGAGAACAGAAAGTCATCTGCAGGTCAATCAGCAATGATGAACCCAATGGGTAGCATGACTGAGAAGAAGAAGTTCAGCATGGGTATGATGTATGGTGGTTCAGCCATGAAAAAAGAAAAGATGCTTTATGGTGGTCAAGCTAAAATAGATATGAATAAAAATAATAAAGTGGACAAAGAAGACTTCGATATTCTTAGGAAGAAGAAGTAGACTTATCTCTTTGTCTTGATATCTTACGACCCTTAAAGAAAACAATTGTATTGATAGTGGTGTTGATAGTTATGGCAACAACTAGCCACGCTTCCCACCACTCCATTACAAGAACCTACCTGACTTATCCATAACCTCTTGTGCTATTGATCTCAGGTATCTTATAAAGTCTCCCACCTTGTTTGTACCTTCGTACATAGGAAGACCCGTATTCATAGTCTTCTCAAACTCTTCAGGTTCTACTGCATCGTAGAGTATTTCCACATTCCCATCTTTATTAAGAAACGCTTCTA
>Ga0209634_1003531_pt1 | contig 10528 bp, 6 predicted proteins | sample LinPmetageLP40_FD_184043 | JGI IMG/M metagenome (GOLD analysis project Ga0209634, IMG submission 184043) | Marine viral communities from the Pacific Ocean - LP-40 (SPAdes) (version 2) | ecosystem: Environmental > Aquatic > Marine > Oceanic | place: Pacific Ocean | collected 2010-08-26 | reverse complement strand
TTAAATCGACTGTTGCGAATCGATGACAAGCCTTCAAAGGTTAAGGAACTAAAAGGAACGTTTGATTTTGCCGATGAGCTGATTGCCTTTGATAAAATGGTGGATGTGATACCCCGGGGTTCTGCTGAAATGCTTTCAGCTTCACGATTGTCAAGATTAACAGCTGTCATTTCGACTTTGCAAGAAGGGTTGAACTTTTTCAATAAGCAGGAGGGAATCCTTGTGCTTGAAAAGGGATTGAAATTCAGCATTGAGAAAGAATCACTTTTCAAAAAAGCACTGATTGTTGAGGCAGGACGTGATGCATTTGATCATACCCAAGAGCTATTTGCCAATCAGGTACAATCTTTCACCTCGTTGATCAAAGCATATAGAATAGCAAAATTAGAAATTGAGGGCGAGTATAAGGAGGAAATCCATGATGAATATTTTGAGCACTTCACGTGGTATCGACTGTTGCCAGATGAGTTAAACCTTTTTCAGCCGGTTATATTATTAGTTCATCAACGCTATTTATTCGAGCATTTAACTTCATTTTCAAATCTCATGGCCTCTAACCAACCGGTTAACGTGGTGGTATTGAACCATGAGTTGTTCTCTACCCCAGATCATCAGGTAGCTTGGGAAGATGCTTCGCATCAGTTTAGGCAAGAGATAGCTGCTTTGGCTATCGCACATCGCAATATTTATACTTTTCAGAGCAGCATGGATGACCCTTCCACGGTTTATAATGGATTGACCAACTGTCTCAAATCAACTTTCCCCGGTATTTGTCACCTATCTGTTCCGAAAGATGTGACAGAGGCTGCAGCGAGTCTCTCATTGATTACCAAAGCAGAAAATGCTAGTCGTTACTTTCCCAGAATCCTCTATGATCCGGCCAAAGTCAGTGAATGGGGTGGAAGGTTTGACCTGTTTGACAATATTCAGCCAAAAGAAAAATGGCCAAGATTTACCTTAAAGGCAAACACTCAAGAAGGGACAGAGGTTATGATTGATTCTGCCTTTACCTATGCAGATTATAAAGCCATCTATCCCGAAAAAGCGAAGGAATTAATGATTATCCCTTCTGCTTATTACACTGAGCACTTGATTCCACTTAATGACTATTTGGACATGGATGAAGCAAGCTTGTACGGTAAAATCCCTTACATCTGGTTGATCGATGAAAATCATGGCTTACATCGGGCTGCTGTCCCGAATGTTTGGGTAGTGTCTTGTCAGGAACGACTGGATTTCTGGTGCTTCCTGCAAGAGTTGGGTGGGTTGAACAGTTATCATGCGAAAGTAGCCATGAAGGATAAAGATCTGGAAGTGGTCAAGCTGATGGAAGCGGAAAGGACTCAGATGGAATCAGAGAGACAGCAGATCATTGAAGATGCACAGGAAGAAGCTATCGCTAAAGCGGCAGAACGACTAATTGCTGTGTTATTGGATGATGAAGAACTGCAGTTAGATAATGTAGCCAGTACTTCAGTTAATATTGAGAAAGAAGACAACATTGTTGATATTCAAAAGCCTGAAGCACCTGCCGTAAATGAACCGATCAAGGATACCGAAAGTGTACAAACTATCAGTGACGAGCCCTGGGTTGAAAGCGAAAATTGTACTACCTGCAATGAATGCACAGATAAATATCCAAACCTTTTCAAATACAATGAAGAAAAACAGGCTTACATTGATGACCCAACTAAAGGTACCTATGAGGAGCTGGTGAAAGCAGCAGAAATATGCCCTGCAGCCTGTATCCATCCCGGAATGCCTTTGAATCAGTCCGAGCCAAATATTGAAAAACTGATGAAGAGGGCAGAGAAGTTTAATTAGATGATTGGCAGTATTTAAATTTACGATGTTGAGTTGTCACACTTTAAAGAGACAACACCTTCTGGACGCTACTGATGCTGCAATTAAATTGACTAGAATTGTTTCCAGATTTCCCCCCCATATCATCAAAGGTATTTTAAAGCCACTTCGCTTTTATGTCTTTGTATTTAGTTCTTCCGATAGGGATAAGTCCCCCATTTTTTAGCTCGGCCATATATTTGCTTCCAGATTCTACAGTAATATCCTTTATCTCAGACATCCTCACCAAGTATGATTTATGAATACGTTCAAAAGAATATGATAACAGTTGTTCCAGCTTTTCGAGTGATTTATCATGCAGTTCTTTTGTTCCATCTGCTAGGAAGAGCTCAGTATAGGGCCCAGCGCCTTTTATATAAAGTAAATCTTCTATAGGTATTAACTGAATCCTGCCTCTTTTTTTTACAGCTAAAAGCTTAATCTTATTGTCTCCTGTTTTTTCTTTCGTAACAGCCCGATTAAAAGCTTGCTCCAGCCTATCCCTGTTAAAAGGTTTAGGTACAAAATCTATCACTCCATATTCAAAGGCAGTAATTGCCTGATCTTTGTTCGCAGAAATAACTATGGTGTGAAACGATTCAGAAACCGCTGTAGTAAGCATGTCAAAACCATTGTCACCGTTAAGATTCAAATCTAGGAGAACGAGATCCAATGAACTGTTTTTAATAAAATTCAATGCCTCATGAAGGTTGTCAATATGCTTTAGCGATTGTAAGGTATCGCCAAAAATATCACGCGTCATTCGCTCTATTCTTTTGGCAATTCTTGATTCATCTTCAACGATTAAAATCTTCATCTCCTTAAGAATATATTTTTATGGTATTTTGCCAACCGTGACTTGTAGAATCAGAGGTAAACTCCCAATTCGAATGGTAACTTTCCGTAAGTCGAGCCTTTATGTATTTCAGTCCCGTACCATCTTCTCTATTACTCGTTGCTTGTCTCAAGCTAGTAGAAGCAAACGTTAAAAATGAATAACACTTGAAATCACTATTCGATTCAAATATCAGCTTAAATTTGATACTGTTATCTTCTAGAGGCAAACTGTGTGTAATTCCGTTTTCCAATAATGTATGAAGAATGGCTGGGGGTATTTTTTGCTCAAGGTCTATGCCTTCTTCTTCCAAGGAGTAGTTTATTTCTTTCCGATACTCCATAATCTCAAGATGTGTACGACAAAGTGCTATTTCTTGAGCAATAGGAATCAATGTTTGGTCTTCTATCTGATTAAAAAGATCAAACTCTTTTGCTAGTGCCTCTATAAACAAAACGCCTTTCTTGGGTGCTTCTTCTACCCAATCAATCAATGAGGTCAAGGTATTCATTAGAAAGTGCGGTTGAATATTCTTTTTCAGCAATTCCAGACGCAAGCGTGTGGATTGAAGGAGTGAATCTTCATAAGCAAGCCGCTGATCTTTGATTCTGAGAGATAATAAATACAACATGCCTAAAAGTATAAGCCCCAGACCTGCATACAGGCTAGTGACAAAACTAGTGGCGAGCAATATCACTATTGGAAAAAGTAAGGTCACAAGAACGAGACGTGCACCTCTTACTTTATTATAAGCCCCGTATATGACTATGCCAAAGGAGGAAATCCACATACTCAAGACCAAACTGACCACTGTGAAATCATAGGCATGATGGTTGACAAGAAAAATGATTAATAGAATTCCAACATATAGAATTAGTAACAATTTTTGTCTGGGATAAGGAAACTGTATGGAGAAATAGAATGGTATCAAAAATGAAATTCCGAGCAAAAATGTGTGAATAACTTGTAATCTTACGACATGCAGACTGTAATGCATACTCAAATATTCTCTGTTAAACACTGTCAATACCAGAACGAAAACAAATAAACAGCAAATACTAAAAATGAGCGTTGAATACGCTTTCTTGTTGCTCAGGAATAGAAAAAGAAAATAAATGGATGCGATGAAAAAAGCTCCCGCGAAAACGTGCATGTAGGAGGTTTCAATGAGCAGGTCGGTGAGCAAATCCTTATACTCAGCGATCTCCAGTTCATATCTCCCTACATGATCAGGAAAATAATAATTACTTAATCGTAACGCCATCACATGTTTTCCTTCAGTCGTTAGATGGGTAGGAATGCTGAAAGTAAGCCACAATTCACCCTCAAGAGGAAGTTCTGCCTCTTGTCCCGGATTTCCATTTTTTCCAATCAACACCCCATCCCAAAAAATTTCATACTCTCCGTAAGCGTCTATTTGAAGGCCATAAGGCCGGAATTCCTCAGGAGCGGTTAGAATATCAATCTTGGTTCTGGACCAGAAAACCTGGCCTTCCGGAATGAGTTTTATCCTACTTTCCCAATTGCTATCATTATAGACCTTTTTCGCCCATGATGGATGGTCACCTATCTGGAATACCGTACGATTTTCTTTGAAAATAGCAGGATCTTCAGAACAAGAAGTCATAAACAGTAGCATGAAGCCTACCAAAAAAAAGCTATGCAAAAATTTCATGTATATGGTCGTTTTTTAACGGCCACATGGAAATTATATGAGAAACAATCACCTTCAGTTGATGCTTGTTAGAATCATGTTCATTTCATGTGTTAAAATGTAAGCTTACAAAAAGATTCTGAAATAAGCGATTTGGCACCCTTTCTAATCCTGAATATGAGTTAAGCATTAGGTTCATTATGATGAGGTTTATCATTTTTTTGAGCAGTTCATTCATGCATAGAGCAGTTGGCAAATTAAACGATGTCTATTTACAACCTATCAGAGAGGTTTTGAGTAAAGTCTTCAAAAACCAAAACATTTTATGAAAATTTCTATAACTGAATCCCGTAAAGAAGTGCACAAAAATATTGTGAGAGTTAAGCTCGTGATGATGCTATTTGTAGTGAATTTGATGGCGCTAAACACTGTCTTTGCTCAAGAAAAGACAGAAAAAGATCCTGATTCTCCTCGTTTAACAGAGCACAGTGAACCAGCAGTTACCTTAGGCGAAATATCTTCACTTCAGTCAAAAGTGTTAAACAAAACTATTCCACTATCAATCCATTTACCTGCGAACTACGATAGTTCCAAGAAAACCTATCCCGTGCTGTATATGTTGGGTTCAGATTACCGAGCTCGGTTCGCCATGTTAGCTTCTACACTAGACTACATGGGCGAGGGACAAATTCCTGAGATGATACTTATTGGAATAGATTTACCCGAAGGAAATGGTATTTTGTTGCCAACAAGGGAAAATCAAGACACAACAATTCCGGATAATTATATTAATTTTTTTGAGACAGAGCTGATGCCGCACGTTGATAACAAATACCGGACTGCTCCATTCAGAGTCCTTTTTGGCGGTTCTAATAGTGGATTTTTCAGTGTTTACACGCTGCTCAACAACCCTCTTCTGTTTAATGCCTACTTAGCAAGCAGCCCATCACTTGCTGTCATACCAGAAGTAATTCACCAAAAAATAAAGTCAGGTCCTTTAAAAACTCTTGCGGAAAACAGATCTCTACACATCATTTACAGCGATGATGAAGGATTAACAAATTCCGTTTCTGATTTCATTCGTGTTTTAGCGGACCATAAACCAGAGAGTTTTACCTATAAAGTGGATGAATTGGTGAACCAGGGTCATGTACCAGCGATGGATTTCACACAGTTTCTTCTCACGCTATACCCAGACTTCAATCCCTACGAAAAGCTGGACTCGTTGGATAAAGTGACACAACATTTCGAAATGCTATCAAAACGATACGGGTATGAAATCCAGCCACCTATATCGGTCTTAATGGACCTTGGTTTTGACATGATAATAAGTAAGAATTTAGTTGTCGCAGAAGAAATCTATCAATATTCCTTAGAACTGTATCCTGAAGGTAAGCTACTATATGTCGGAATGGGTGTTGTACGAAGAAATCAAGGTCAGCTTGAAAATGCTAAGGTCATGTTCGAAAAAGCACTGACAATTGATCCAGATTATTCACTTGCTAAAAGGTGGCTACAAAGACTCGAGAAATGAAATCTCGCTTTACTCATCAAAGATCTATTGGGTGGATGCTAAGGTTATTGAGAATCTTAGACCCAAAGAGTAATTCATTTAACAAATAAGCAAAACATGAAAACAATGAAATTATTAATACTGACATGTGCTTTAGCGCTCAATACTGCCATTGCTCAAGAAAAGATAGAAAACGCTTCTCGCTTTACACACTTAGAAGATCGCTATTTTGGAGAAGAGCCACCAGGCTTAGTTCCCAAGCTATTTGCGCCTGACATTGTTTCTCCAGAAGGGCTTTTTGAAGGTGGTGGATTTTCACCAGATATGAATGAGTACTATTTCACCAGGAAAAATGGGAAATATAAAGAGCGCACATTTTTTGTTATTCGATATGAAAATAATAGTTGGGGGCACGAATCTGAGACCGATATAAAATGGCCACAATTCTCTGAGGATGGCAATATGATGTACGGTGGAAAGGAATATAGGGAACGAACTGACACTGGTTGGTCGGAACCCAAAAATCAAGGAGAATTCTTAAAAGACCAGGCACATGGTATCTCACTTTCATCTAATGGAACCTATTATTTTGGTTTTAATGAAAAGGAAGGCAGAGGATATGGCTCTATCCGTTATTCACGCCTCATAGACGGCAAACATGAAAAGCCAGTAAAAATGAGTGCGGAGATTAACACAGGAAGATGGATTGCCCATCCCTTCATTGCTCCGGATGAGTCCTATTTAATGTGGGACGCTGAGAGAGAAGGGGGATATGGTGAAAGCGACTGTCATATTAGTTTCAGGCAGCAAGATGGTTCATGGGGAGCAGCAATTAACATGGGAGCTCAAATAAACACATCATCAAATGAAAGTTCTCCAAATGTGACACACGATGGGAAATATCTATTTTTTTCGAGGTCAGAAGAAAAGGTTAGAGAAGATGGAAGTACTTATAGGGCAGCAATAACTTATTGGGTGGATATTCAGGTTATTGAGAATCTAAGACCCATAGAATAAATCATAAAACAAATGGCCAAACGTCAAAAAATAAACAACAACTCGCATGCTTAAAAATTATATAAAAGTTGCTTTTCGAACTCTAATAAGACAACCTGGCTACACTGCCCTCAATATTATTGGACTTACCGTTGGTATTGCCTCCAGTTTAATAATTCTACTGTATATTTTTCATGAAACGAGTTTCGATAAGCACCACACTAAGGGGGATCGGATCTATCGTCTTTCAACAGAGTTTACTGAGCCTGATAATTCATTTAAGTGGGCACAAATGACACCCCGAGCTGCATTTACAGTTAAAAATGAATACCCAAAGGTAGAACAGGCTGCTCGAATGCAAGGTCTAAGTGGTCAAGGTGGTATGCGGTTTGAATTCAATCAAGTTGATTACTATGAAGAAAATGTCTATGCCGCTGACTCAACAATTTTCGAATTATTTGATTACGAATTTGTGGCTGGAAATCCCAAAACTGCATTGATGGCTCCAAATTCGATAGTCATCAATCAGTCCATGGCAACGAAAATATTCAAAAATGAAAATCCAATTGGTCAAATAATTGGAAGCGGTGGAGATAGGGAAATGTCTTTGCAAGTGACAGGTGTCTACAAAGACATGCCTAGCTCTTCTCACCTTATTGCTGAAGCATTGATATCGTGGAAGACTACCCATCCAGATGGAGACGTAGGCTGGGGACAGTGGGGTGTCTTTTCCTATGTTTTAGTTAATGAAGGTGTCACACAAGAATCGTTACAAATTAACCTTGATTCGACTACTGCTAGATATATAGCTCCGATCTTTGATCCGATTAACCTCAAAGTTAGAATGATGGCAGTGCCATTAAAAAGTATCCATTTGACTTCAGATTTTGAAAATGAACCAGTGCCAGTTGGCGACATTCAATATGTTCAAATCTTCACTGCTATAGCAATTTTTCTCATCATTATTGCCAGTATCAACTATATGAACTTGGCCACGGCACGATCTACCAAGCGGTCCATGGAAGTTGGTCTAAGAAAAGTAATGGGTGCCCAAAGAGGTGGTTTAATAGGTCAATTTTTGACTGAATCAATGCTAATTACACTGATATCTTCCATCTTAAGTATTCTTCTTATGATAGCCGTTGTTCCTGAAATAAACAGTATTGTGGGTACCAATTTGGCTATCGAGGCATTGCTTCACACCAATGTGATATTGGCAGTCATCGGTATCGTATTTATCACAGGATTTATGGGAGGTTGCTATCCTGCTTTCTTTTTGTCTTCTTTTCAGCCAGCGGCTGTGCTTAAAGGAGGCGGTGGAAAATCTGGCGGCAAATTATTAAGGAAGGCTTTGGTGACGTTACAGTTTTCCATTTCCATGTTCATGCTGATTGGTACTTTGGTTATCTATGCTCAAATGCAATTTGTCAGGAACAAAGATTTGGGATTTGACAAAGAGCAGATGATGCAAATCGACTTTAGAAGTGGAGCAGATGCAGAGAAGTGGAATGTCTTTAAAAACGAATTACTTCAAAATGCCAATATTGCTGGAGCCGCTTCTTCGAGCTCGACTCCTGGAAATGGTTACCCTAAAAACGTTTATTCAATCGAGACTGAAGAAGGACCTATGGACGACCGAGGATTAGACAATTATCGTGTTGACTATGATTTCTTTTCGACATTAGGTATTGATGTAGTTAATGGAAGGAATTTTTCGCTGGATTATGCTTCGGACTCTTCTCAAGCCGTAATGGTGAATGAGGCCATGGTTCGAAGAATGAACTGGACAAACCCAATAGGTAAAAAGATTCATGTGTCCAGATATGATTCATTACCGTCTGCATTAGTTGTTGGCGTGGTTAAAGACTTCCATCAACAATCACTTTACGATCCAATCACAGCCTTAGTGTTTATCCCAAGCCAGATGAATAGATCCGCCCTTATTAAAATTACTGGAGATATCACATCTACAATTGACTTTATTGAGGCGGCATGGGAAAGAACATATCCTACCACTGCATTTGAATATGTATTTATTGACGAGCAATTCATGGAAAATTACGAGGCTGATCAAATCCGTGGTCAATTATTCTTGGGCTTTTCTGGCATGACCATTTTGATTGCTTGTTTAGGATTATTGGGGTTGGCTTCATACACTGCAGAGCAACGCGCTAAGGAAATTAGCATCAGAAAAGTGCTTGGCGCAAATACACAAGGGCTAATTAATCTACTCATTAGAGATTTTGTGCTCCTCATTGTCCTTGCTGCCATACCAGCGTCCGTATTGGGATATTTTTCTATGATGAGTTGGCTGGAAAGTTTCGAATTCCATATAACTCCGGGGTTTACAATATTTGCAACCGTACTGGTAGGCACTGTTGTATTAACGGTGCTCACTACTGGTTATCATGCCCGTAAAGCCGCTACTGCTAACCCTGCACAGAAGCTGAGGGGTGAATAAGTACAATAACTAAAAGGCCGCAGGCATGGCTAAACCTACGACCAGTGGAGCTGTATGACACGAAACTTAGATAAAATGAAAATTATTAAAATAACAGCAGAACCAAAAATAAGCTTTTTCGCCAGCAGTGATTTAGCACTCTTTTGACATTTTGGGCAGGAAAGAAGGAGGAAAAAATGATAAATATGTCCAAAGTTGTCATAACCTTATCTTTTCTCGATATTTAACACAGGGAAATCGGGTTTAAAAGTATTGAACCATTTTCAAAAAAAGAAAGTCTTAGTAGCCAAAGCGGAGAAATCTAATTTAATTATGACCGAAAATTACTGACGTCCGAGTAAATTTTAAAAGAAGCAAAAATGTTTGATTATACTCAAATTTCGGGCTTTTTACTTCACGATGAAAAACACCCCTCTGTGTCTCCCCTCAAGGGGAGAATCGCGACTATCCCCTTGAGGGGATTATAGGGGTGTTTTTCTCACAGAAATAAATACAGCACGTTTTTTACTCGGATGACAGTAACCGAAAATCATGTATTTTTCTTATTGGTTATCGAAAAGATATCTTCATTTCATTGAGATGACTTTCTTTTTTTTGAAAACAACATAATTGTTTAAACCCGATTTCCCTGATATTTAACGCAAAGAACTTTATGTTAGATAATAAGCTATACATCAAAAACATGGTTTGCCCACGTTGCATCGATACAGTGCGAGGTGTATTTAACGACCTTAATATCGAAACATCTTCAATTGATTTGGGGGAGGTCATGACAAGAACAAATATCGCCATTCCCCAAAAGGAAGAGCTTGAATCAATACTTAGAGATAAAGGGTTCGAACTGTTAGAAGACAACAAATCGAAACTTATAAGTCGAATTAAATCCATCATCATTGAACAAATTCATCACAGTGAAGAAGTGCTTTCGGTGAATTTTTCATCACTTCTGTCTGGTCATTTGAATCACGAATATTCTTCGCTAAGCAGATTATTTTCTTCTGTAGAGGGTATTACTATTGAGCGATTTGTTTTAAAACAGCGCATAGAAAGAATTAAAGAATTTATCATCTACAAAGAACTAACATTTTCAGAAATCGCTTTTCGTATGAACTACAGCAGTATTGCCCACCTTTCTGCCCAGTTCAAAAAGGAAACGGGAATGACTCCAACTCAGTTCAAAAATCTAAAAAAGCAAGATCGAAAATCGTTGGATGCTATTTAGTGTCT
>Ga0209634_1003529_pt1 | contig 10531 bp, 8 predicted proteins | sample LinPmetageLP40_FD_184043 | JGI IMG/M metagenome (GOLD analysis project Ga0209634, IMG submission 184043) | Marine viral communities from the Pacific Ocean - LP-40 (SPAdes) (version 2) | ecosystem: Environmental > Aquatic > Marine > Oceanic | place: Pacific Ocean | collected 2010-08-26 | reverse complement strand
TGCAACGCTTCTGCTTCCAAGGGTTGTTGTTCTTTACGAATAAGTTCTAGACGTTGCTGGTGTTGTGCTTCCAAGGCACTGTTAGCCGCGCTATAGTCTCCCGAAACCATGACGTTATTATCGCGCATGGACGCCTCGGGAACTGTCATGAATTCGAAGTCTTGAAAATAATCTCCTTCTGCGAGGCGTCCCTCACTCTTCATTTGTTCGACACGATCAAGAATTTGCTGCTTATACTCCTCAATTTCATCATCTGATCGCGTGTGTCTGTTCATTTCTTGTACTATGTCGCGTATCTCCAGGTCTGTTCCTATGGCATGGTCCGCACCTTCTAAAAACTGAGGTGCAAGCGCGTAGACGTTTCTCGGTTCTTCCTCACCTAGTCCAAAGAGCGCACCAACTCCTGCCGCAACACCAGCAAAGCCCAAAGTGGCTATCGCAAATGGGAGCATTTCGGGACCTAGTGCCAACTCACCAGCAGCAAGACTGGCTGCTCCAGTGGCCAATCCGTAAGCACCTGCCCCGGCTATAACGGTCGATGCTGCTCCCGACGCTGCGTTGGCTTGTACTGCGTTGAGTCCATCGTTCCTAAACTGTTGATTGAGTGCCATATCGATGGGAGCCGCGATCAATCCGGCCGCTCCGCCTTCTAAGCCGCTGCGAAGTGCGGTCATTGCCAAATCTTCGCTCGCTATACGTGTTCCCGTAGTAAGCGCATTTTTCGCGACACCAACCACCGCTTCTCCGCCAGCAGCCCCTGTAGCTCCAGAGATTCCAGCATTCACGATTTGGTTCTTGCTTCCAGCGCTTTCAAGCAATGCGTTTGTCGCAAGACCTAAACCCAACCCGGCAGCTCCGGTGGCAAGACTTTGTGTAATTGTGCCTCGGTTCAGTGTTGTTTCGCTCACGGGCTCATCAACTGGAATGGTATCGTATAAGCTACCAAACTCATCAGCCCGGTCGGCACTTGTAAGCAACGGCTCTCTCACACCAACAATTGCTGGTTCTTCTGCCATAAGGGCGGTTGGCTCATCAACCTCGTCCATCAAAGGGTTTCTATTGTTGGTTGAATTCGACACATCTTGCAATTCGATGCCTCCGCCTTCTCCGTGCTGGGATTGCATATACTGACTAGCGGTCATGTGATTAAGATCGTGTGCGTCAAGAGGAGATCGAAATTCACCTGTTGCCGTGTCTGAGGTTCGCACATTTATAATGTTCACGTTGCGGCCAAGCAATTTGGTGCCTAGAGAAACCGGGTCGCTCAATGTACGGATGACGGTGTGTTCCGCACTGCCACCAAGCTGTCCACGAACCATTTGCTGCCCGGAATATGCCGGGTCGAACGTGACAGACTTACCTCCGGTTTTCTGACTAGTTTGAATCGCAGAAATGCCGCCCTTAGAATGACCCGTAGTGTCTATTGGACCTCTACCATATTTCTCAAAAATGCTTCGTTCAACCGCGGTTTGTTCCTTGTCAGCCGCATTGGGAATGCCACCAATGCGTTCAAGATTTGTGGACCAATCTTTGACTGGCTCCTTCTCCTGTGTGCCGCGGTAGGCAACGACTAAATCGTCAGTTGAACTGTACCCAGCTCGATTTTTTGGATCGCCTTTGACAAATATTAACGCATCTTTCGTGCTGAGTTGTTCGTCTATCATGTAACCACCAGCGACATTATCAGTCGCAAACGATTTGGCTGCTTCAATTCCTTCGTTATAGTTGATATAACTCGCGCGTGACATTTCTGCCTTGTTTACCTGTTCTGATGTCATGCCGTCGAACAAATCAGAAAAAGTTTTCTTCTGAAGAACGGTCGGGGGCTTTATCGCATTTACGCGTGTCTGAGATGGGCGTGAGGCCACAGGCGACTGCATCGACTCTTCTGGACGAAGTTCGGCCACTGTGTCAGCAATTATTACTTCAGGCTCTATCGGCTCTTTTGGGTCAATCTCTATTTTCGTAACAGGTACCGGTTTGGGCACACTGCGCTGGTGCGGGGTAAAGGGGCGCACATCTTTAGGGCACTGCCCCTTAACAAAAGCCGGGTTTTGGGGACACCGATCCGTTAGTCTAAACCGATTAGGCATTTTACTAATTGCACAGAAATTTTTTATGGCCACAAATTAATATGTGCTCCTCGGAGGTATCAGAATCACTTATCATAGCTATTTTTGGCGGGACTTGCGCTCTAGTAGCTTCTTTTTGCGCTTGTGTCATTAAATCACGCTGCACCCGCATTCGTGCTTGCGGTTGTGAGCTAGAACGCTCCGTCATTTCTCCTCGTGACTTCTCCAAAGTAAACATTAAGAGCATCACACCACCTAATTTGTAAAAAACTAAGCTGCGGCCGCTACAAAGATGTCTTGTGTGGCTAGGCGTGGGCTTCTTCTGCGGACCTGCTGCAGGGCATTTACAGCTTGTCGAACCTGTGGATCGCCACTACGTAAACGCTCGATCGCTCTGGGGGATGCTGAAATTACAATAGGCTCGGCCGCCAGCCTTGGAGATCTCCGCGGCACAACGTCACGCAACCGCTCAATTGCGCGCGCAGCGGCCATGTCACCCTCTGCGAGTCTTTGAGCTGTTTGACGTGTAACGCGGATGGTTTGACTTGGTTTGTCTTGAGTCGGTAGGTCGTTTGGGTTTTCTTGTTCGGGGGAGTCCTCATCGCCAGGCTTGCTCGGTCGGCCCGCGCGATCTGGATTTGCCCGCAAAGTAACCTGGTCGGGGCTAAGTGACTCCAGATTTCTTTTTCGCAGTGATATCTTTTCGATTTTGTCTAGCTGGTCGCCTTTAAACAAAAACAAATCACCAGTGCCAATCGCACGCAAAGCTTTAATGCACGTCTCTAGTGGTCCTCGAAAAAATTCGCCACGTTTCCGCTCCTCTGCTGTGCCGGGCATGCCTAAGCGCTGCATGCCAAACCGGGTAAGCAATGCATGATACTGTTTCTCTCTAATTTGAATCAGCGTTCTACCTAAATGTAGGCGTGCATATTCTTCCCTGTTGTCGCCCTCTACACGCTCGGGCATAACCCGTTCAGCAAAACCGAGTTGCGCCCTGCGAGGAACGGTGAGCACTGCAAATACTTTGGCGGAAGTGGGCATCCAATAGTTTAAATATGAAGCGAAACGAGACGCGAAATTACCTTCTGCGGACTTGAACTGAGTTGCTGAATCAACTGGCTTGCCTGCTAAGCCACACCTAAAGGCTTGATATTGTGGTGGTAGGTGGCTCTGCATAACGCAATACAAACCAGCTTTCTCGCCTGCTTCTATCTCGGCCTTATTTTTGATGAAAACGTTAAAATCCATGATTTTGTTTATATACAAAGAACTTTTTTTTTCTTTCTGCAAAGTATAGAATGTCTGAACCAGAAACTGAAATTCAGAACGAGGAATCTACACCAGCGCAGCCTACTCAACCTATGAAAGTCATTAGTGACGCTAAGAGGGCGCAATTGGTCAAGGCGCGTGAACGTGCTGTGCAGGTGAAACGCGAGCGTAAGGAAGAGCGTCTACGCGCGCAAGTCGCTGCATTGGACCCTCCGAAGAGCAAGGAACCAATTACACCTATGGATCCTATTGTCGTAGTAGAACAGTCAGATAGTGACGAGGAACAGTTTGAGGGTCCGCCAGGTGTTTTGTTCGTGAGGCGGAGACGGCAGAAACCGCCAGAGCGCAGCGCCCGCGATATCGCACTTGACCATTTGTATTCGGGCATGTTTCCAACGATTTAATCGTCTTCGTCCTCCGCAACAACGTCTAAAACACGAGGCTGCGATGACCTACCTGGAGATGCTCGTGGACCACGCTTCGCCTGCGGAGATCTATCACGATCGCGGTCTGGTGATGCCCTCAAAGACTGCCCACCTGAACTTTCACTAAAGCGTGACGAGGAGGCGCTAGCGCTGAAATCCTCGTACCCCGCCTTCCCGCTGTATGGCGGTACGACATGTTCCATCGCGTCATCATATGCGGTCTTCAATGTTTTCAAGAGTTCGACATCTGGTTCGGATTTGCGTAAGACGCGGTCGTGTAATCGTTCGTAGAAGTCCGATAGTGGTCGTTTCATAACGTTCGTTTTGATGAACTGACCATAGGCGTTCGTCCCAGTAAAATAGTGTTCTGGTATTACATCATATCCTAAGCTTGCTAACTTTTCGATGAAAAAGGCTGTTTCTTTGTTCATGCCCCGTTCAGTACTAAAATTAGGATGTTCTTCGTTAAACGTCTGCACAGCGATATCGAAATCGGGTGGCGGCACATGAGTCTTTGAAGCTTCAATCAGTTGTCCGTGTGCTTCTACAAACGGTCGGGCGTTTAACGGGTTTAGGAGCTGTCCGTACTCGTGTAGAGCCATCACAGGGAATCTCGGGCGCGTAGCTGGTCTATAACGATCGCTGCGTGCTTTCTTCGTGTGCATTTTGTGGCGTTGAACGTGAGGCTTTATAAACAGAATATCGTGGTCTGTTTGCGTCATAGGAGCAAATTGGCGTTCTGCGTTTGTGTCGGCTAAAACTCCTGCCCGCATTTCTTTTCATTGCCTAAGATTTTTTATAGCATTTCGCCAATTAGCATCTGAAATTTCGTCAATTTCTTCTCGCTAATATCACCACTGCAAGATTGCTTGTATTTTCGAAACGCTTGGATAATTTCAAAAATATCAACGTTGCATTCATCGAGGGTCGTTTTTTTGCTGACTCGTCCAAATCGTGTAACAGCGTGCAGTAAAACTCTACGTCTTGACGCTAACGTGTTTCTCTCGTAGTAACGCTTGCACGCAGCATTATTTCCAGGAGTTAGTTTCTCACTGATTTCACCGTTTACCATCTTTTGAAATGTGAATAGATTTTTTTTCTTGGCGAAAATACCGCGAATCTTAAATCTAAGGCGCGAATGGAGAACAAATTAAATATGTAGCCTACTTAATATGAAGACAGTGAAGGTTGCAGGCTTAAAAATAAATGTGCCACCCGGCTCGGCATTCCGATGCCCAACACCACCCATGATGCCCAGAATGCACTTTCTTTGCGCTGTCATCGGCAAACGAGGGTCTGGGAAGATGGTCGCAAGCGTCAACCTGCTGGAAAAGCTGGAAGCTGTCGACCGCCTCTTTTACGTGAGTCCTTCCGCGAAAAGCAATTCGGCAGGGCTCGCCCGCCTGAAGAACATGCTTGCACTTGAAGACATGTATGATGACGTAAATAACGTGTCGATTTTAACGGAAATTGTTGAAAAAGTCGAAAAGGAGCGCGATGATCTTGAAGAGTACCGCCGCAAGCTTAAGTTGTATAATCAAGCAATGAGCAGGATTAATTCAGACATGCCTCTTTGGCAGATCGACACAGACATGATGCTTGCGTTCGCTGAAGGTCCTCCAAAACACCGGTGGAACGGGAAGCCGCCTTGCATTGTCATCTATTTTGACGACATTCTTGGAAGTCAGTTGATGATAGGCAAAGGAGCGCGAGAGATAGCGCGAATCTGTTTATACCATCGCCATCTAGGTGGTTATACAGATCCAAAAGAGCCAGGCGCAATCGGAGCGTCACTGCTGTTTAACGCACAGGCATGGAAGACATCCGTTGGCGGCCTGCCTAAGGCGCTAAGAAACAACCTTACTCTGATGCTTTTGTTTAAGACGAAAAGTGGTAAGGAACTACTGGAGATAGCAGAGGAGGTTTCGGGTGAGGTTAGCGAGCAGACGTTCATCGAGGTCTACAAACAAGCGATGCATGATCCTCATGACTTTCTGATGATTGATTTACACCCGAAACCCAACCACCCGTCTATGTTTCGTAAAAACTTTGATGAGTTCATTATCCCAAAAGCACCCGAAAATGTGCTTAAAGGGTAGATATCATACTAAAGACAGCGTTGGTTTTTGTACTAAAGACAGCGTTGGTTTTTGTACTAAAGACAGCGTTGGTTTTTGTACTAAAGACTAACAAAGCGAACTTTCCGGGAAACTCGGAAAAAATTTTGGACAATTCTTAGGATGTGAACGCGGATTTCTGAGAAAATTTTTTTTCTATAAGCATAGAAATGGCGATCCGAATCTCGATTTCCGACCTGAAAAAGTTTTTCGGTTTTAAGCCCCGAACACGTTATTCTACTATACTAAAAAACCCTACTACCAAGTTTCAACCTTTTATGTACCCGAAGATGACGGCCGGAGAACTTAAGACGTTAGTGAAGAAACTACAGAGAGCAGACACTAGGCAACGAACGCAGTTGAAAACAGACGCTGCTGAGAAACGTAGGATCCATGCGCTCGAACAAGAGCGAAAACGTAAGGAGGCACTAGCAGCTAAGCGGCAGGAAGCCGCAGCAAGGAGGCACCAGACAGCTCAAGAGCAAGCATTCCTCAAGGGTCTTATCGAGAAAGTCCATTACCGTTTTACTGATGAAAGCGACTTCCAGAAACTGTTGAACCGATACCTACCACGCTTACAGTTAGGTGAACGTTTCCTCCTGAAGACTGATGATCAGTGGTATACGCTGTCGTTAGATAAATACGAGGAACTTACTAAAATCATGGAAATTGAAGAGCGCAGCAACCAAACGTCTGATGGACAACTCATCGATGCGATTGTGAACACGTCTTTAACAATAGAACGACCAGGATTGCGCTTGGGTCGAGATTACACCTTCCAAAATGGCGAATTTCTTCCTTACACACACGATTATGATGATGACGACTTGGCCAAGGAGTTGGCAAACCTGGGCTGTTGGCGTGTAGTAGACGAGAAAAACTACGTTAACAATTGTCTTTGGCTCGCCTTTAAATCAGCAGGTGTGAGCCCGCCAGTGCTTGAGGCTATGAAGTTTGATTTTATTCAGAGGAAAATCAGTCGTAAGAACATCAAGAAGATCGCTGAACAGCATAATTTACACGTGACCATACACACTGACGGGGATAAGAATGTTATTAAATACGGTAGCGAAACCGGGCATAGAGTAGAACTAGCTATAATCAAAGGCAGCATAGACCATTACTTGCACTTATACGATACAAAATATAACTCTTTTGCTATTACAAATTACGATTCTATCAAGACCAAAAAGTCTTGGTGGACTCATAAGTCGTCTGATCGTAAAGACAGCTCCAGAGGTATTAACTCGTTAGATTTGCTACGTACCGTGCTAGCTGGAAAACACGTCCAACCCATCAATATTTCGACAGAGGGGATTTTTAGGACGCAATTCCATGATCGTCTAAATGTTACGGAGTTTAACACACTCGATTATCCCGAAGGATATGCTGAATTGTTCCACGAGCAGCGAATAGGACTTGCTAAACATGCTAAAAACGATGAGATGGAAAAGGCTAGGCGAGGGATAGATCCTGACACACTGACTGTTTTAGACGCCAAGTTTGTCGAACAGGGCTTCGGAGCTCAGGAACAAATCAAGCATCTAAAACGCGCGAAGAGGAATGCCGTGGAAGCGAACGTTTTCTTTGACTTCGAAGCTTCACCTTTCGAGCGCCACGAGGCCTATGTTGGCAGATTTTCCGAATTTGACGAGGATTCCGTTCACGAAATACGCTCAGGCCTCGAGTTGCTACAGGCTTTGTGCGATAAATACGGTAAAATAGATGACGGGCGGAGTAATTATGTAGCACCAACAATCAAACTGCTCGCACACAATTTAACCTACGATTTCGCGTTCATAGCGCCTCACCTTTCAAGAGTGCAATTGGTCGAGAAAGGAACCAAAATCGTTTGTGGCACCGCTCATTTTTCAAAAGTGACTGAAACGCCTATGCCGAACAGACCAAACAACCAAATTCTACAATGGTTAAAAACTAATGGTTCTCGCCTTGTTGGCTCTTCTAACGTTGGTCTCTGCCAGGCGTATCGTAGTTTTTTTCATTGTGAGTCGTTTATTTCAACTGCGGCTGACCTAGAAATTGTAAAGGGCATCAACAAAAGAATCAAAAATGTGCTAATGAGCCAATTCCATTGGGATAGTGTAACGCGCGAGCCTATTATCCATCGAGAGTATAAAGCTGTGCAGTTTGTTTTTCAAGACACTATCAAAATGATTGATATGGCCCTCGGCAAATTTGGTAACTCGTTTGGTCTTGACCAAGGCAAAGAAATCTTCCCTCACTCCCTCATGACTAAGTCGTTTGTGCAGGCTGGCGGCATCGCAACTCTTGAGCAGCTCAGCGGGGTTTGCAATACCGAAAACATTAACACCAACGATCTCCTGCGAAAGCTCGAGGAATATGACTGCGTCATTCACCCTGAAGGTGAAATAGCGATTAAATATGACATGATCAAGTATTCTTCTCACTATTGCAAAGTTGACGTGCAAGTCCTCAAGGATGGATGGAGAAAGTTCCGCGACTTGATCTTGAAAAAGTATAAACTTGACACCTTCCACTACCCTACCCTCGCCTCACTCTCCGATCAATATTTCATCGATCAAGGATGTTTTGACGCTGTTCACCAAATGGCAGGTGTTCCTCGAGCGTTCATTGCGAACTGCACCGTAGGTGGCCGCGTAATGTGTGCTAATAATAAACGCAGCCACACCAAGAAAAAGTTAGCTGATTTTGATGGCGTGAGTTTGTATCCGTCAGCTATGAAGAGGCTTGGCCAACTCGGAGGTTATCTCATGGGACCCCCCAAAGTTTGGACAACCGAGGTTGATCTGACTAGCGTAGACGGATACTTCCTCAAGATCAGGGTGAACTCGCTCGGTAAGCGTTACCGCTTCCCTATCACCCGTGTCAAGGACGATAAGGGAGGATGTCACTGGACAAATGATCTTGTCGGTAAGGAAATTTTCGTGGACCGATTCACTTTGGAGGACCTCGTGAAGCACTCGAAGATCACATATACCATTTTGCAGGGGTACTATTTTAACGAAGGGCGACAACCAATGATCGAAGAAACCATTTCCACTCTGTTTTGCGAACGACTGCGTATTAAGGATGAGATGAAAAAAACAAAAGTCGATAATCCGTTACAACTTATCATCAAACTAATGATGAATTCCAGTTACGGTAAGACGGGGCTCAAACCTATCGATTCAGACGTCAAGTATGTGTCACCTAACAAAAAGAACAATTTTATTGCAAACCACTTCAACCATATCAAGTGTGGCACCGACATGCCTAACGGACAAAGTCGCATCGAGCTGTACAAGGAAATCGACACTCATTTTAACAGACAGCAATGCGCTTGCGAGATTTTGTCAATGAGCAAAGTCATCATGAACGAGGTCATGTGCTTGGCCGAAGATATTGGAGCTGATATTGAGTATACGGATACCGATAGTATGCATATTGATTTCGATAAAGTTGATTCTTTGGTAGACGCCTTCCGCACGAAATACGGACGCGAGCTACGCGGCAAGCAACTAGGTCAATTCCATGTCGATTTTGAGGACCTGGCGAAGGGCGGAGGCGAGGTTTGGGCCGAGGAGTCTTATTTCCTAGGTAAGAAAACCTATATCGATTTACTCGCTGATGAGAAGGGCAACGAAGGCTATCATGTTAGAATGAAGGGCATACCTGGCAAGTGTGTTTGGGCCAAAGTAAATTCAGAATACAGTGGTGATCCGATGAAACTGTTCAAAGATTTGTATGAGGGTAAGCCAGTGAAGTTCGACCTGAAATCTGGTGGAAATTGCTGCTTCAAGACCGGAAAAGACCACTACATTTCAACTGTTGAGACAATGACTCGGACTGTTTGCTTTCCTCTGTCCGACCAGAGTGATAGCAAGGAAGATACCGATTTCGAAGTAGACGAGGAGAGCGCGGAGTTTGAATTAATTGAGGATTAATGATCCTAGTTTTTTTTTTAAAAACCTCGGGGTAGCCTCGGGGTCCAACCAAAGCCAGCCGCGACTGCGCCACGCGTTTTTTTGCTCGCACGACCACACACACGACCGCAAATTTCGCACGGCCTGTATATTTTGATCGACACGCACGCGAGAAAATACCCCACAGACCCTCGACCGCGAGCAGACTTTCGCCGCCGCCGACATCGACATCGCACATCGCACAAAAAAAGCGGTGGTACCTGCAGAGGGGCTGGGTGCCAGGAGGGGAGGGGAGGTGCCGCGCGTTTGCACGGCTCGTGACAGCCACTTGAAGCCGCGAGGGGGCTCACCTTCGGCACCTCCCCCGCACGTGAAAAAACTAGGCACTGCCAAGCGTCGCCGACTTTGGGTTTGCAGGCGTCTCCGAGTGTCGAGAATCTGCAAACTCTACTCACAACCGAGTGCGACCACCCGACCTCTTCCAGGCGCAACCGAGTGCGACCACCCGACCTCTTCCAGGCGCAACCGAGTGCGACCCCTTCGAGACTTTTCCAGGCGCTGCCAAGTGCCGCCGGCTCAGAGTTCGCAGGCGTCTCCAGGCGCAGCATGGTTTGTATAGAATCATGGATAGTTTTGGAAATCATTTAAATTTTCCGTAGCTCTACTTGCACTCCTCCTGCGGAAATTGCACAAATCGTGAAAACGAAAAATTACCCCAAAATCCCCCATTGTATATACCTACT
>Ga0209634_1003528_pt1 | contig 10531 bp, 21 predicted proteins | sample LinPmetageLP40_FD_184043 | JGI IMG/M metagenome (GOLD analysis project Ga0209634, IMG submission 184043) | Marine viral communities from the Pacific Ocean - LP-40 (SPAdes) (version 2) | ecosystem: Environmental > Aquatic > Marine > Oceanic | place: Pacific Ocean | collected 2010-08-26 | reverse complement strand
TTTGGTCTACTAGCAAAAGTTAGTGAAGGATTGGGTATATATGCTTCTGTAGCAGATAAAGATATTTTCTTTAAAGGAACTGATGGTGGCTCTGCTATAACTGCACTTCAACTTGATATGTCAGATGCTGGTTCTGCTTATTTTAATAGCACTGTTTATATACCACAATTTTTAACTCATACTGGTAATACCGATACAAATTTAGAATTTGGCACAAATACGATTGCTCTTAGAGCTGGTAATGTAAAGGGAATATCTGTTAAAGCTGATGAGGTTGTTGTTAATGATGGTAGTGCAGACCTAGACTTTCGTGTTGAATCAAATGGCAATGCTAATATGCTTGTTGTAAATGGTGGTACTGATAGCGTTCAAATTGGTACAAATATTGACCTTATAACTGGGTCAGCAGTATTAAGTGTAAATGGTCAAATAGAAATTGTAACACCAGCAGGTACACAATGTTTGGATATGGTTAGAGGAAATGCAGGTCTGTTGCAAAATTTTAGAAAACTAGGAGGTTCATCAGTAGGTAACATTACAATCTCTGCTACTGCTACAGCCTTTAATACTTCATCTGACTACAGGCTAAAAGAAAATGTAGTAACATCTTGGGATGCAACAACAAGACTAAAGAAATTAAAGCCATCTCGTTTTAACTTTATAGCAGATGCAGATACTACAGTTGATGGTTTTTTAGCACATGAAGTATCAAGTATAGTCCCAGAAGCTGTTACTGGAACAAAAGATGCGACTGAAGATATAACTAATGTTGTTCTTAATGCAGATGGCACAATATATAGACAAGCAGTATCTGAAGAGAAGTGGATAGAGGGCAAGTCTGATGGAACATATGCAAGTGATACAACATGGGTTGCTAATAAAACTATACCAGACCATCAATCTATAGACCAAGCAAAACTTGTACCTTTATTAACCAAGACAATATTAGAATTAGAAGCAAGAATAACAGCATTAGAAGGAGCATAAAATGGCAATAACATACACATGGTCAATAGTTGACATGGAAAGACAGATAACAATGGGCGATAAGTCTGATGTTATAACAGAGATAAGATATCAACTTGATGGTACAGAAACAGTAGATGGCACAGCACATACTGGCTCTATGAATGAAACTGTTAGTGTTGAACTTGGTAGTCAAACATTCAAAGCATTTAGTTCTGTAACTAAAGCAAATGCAATAAAATTTGTAAAGGATAAGTTAGGTGCAGATGGCATAGCTAATTCTGAGTTGAACGTATCAAATCAAATATCTGAATCACAGACACCTATTACAGCAAATGGAGTTTCTTGGTAATGACTGAAAAATCTAATGTAGTATATATCGATAATAAAGAATATAAAGCTGATGATCTATCACAAGAGCAAAAATATTTTATTGAGCAACTTACTGAGTGTCAGGCAGAAGCACATAATTTAAAGAAAGCTACTGATAGAATACAAATTGCACAAACTCACTTTATGTCTTTGCTCAAAACTTCATTAAGTAATGATGAAACTGTTGAACGTATGGAAAACTCAAGGTCTAGTTAATTAAATAAGTTTTTAAAATTATTGGAAAAACAAATGCCTAAAACAATCGCAGAATTAAATCCTAAGTTAGCTAAACCAAAACCAAAACCAAAGCCAAAGAAAAAGAATGAGCAAACCAACAATGACAAGCCTACAAGCTGAAATAAATAATCTTAAAACTACTATTGAAGATTTAACTTCTCGCCTTCGTAGACTTGAAACAGGCATTTATACTGGGATGGGAGCTATAATATTGCTTCTAACATCTCAAATGTTATTGAGAGGATGAAATGCTTGGTATCGGCGAAGCTGTAGCTGGATATCAATTATTAAAAGCTGGAATTTCAGCCTGTAAATCTGCACTAGATACAGGCAAAGATGCATCGGCAATAGCAAAAGCTGTTGGTTCTATATTTAATGCACAAGATCAAATCAATAAAGAAAAAAACTATAACACAACTGTTAAAGATCAGCTTGGAATGGAGAACATTCTTAATGAACAAATTGATAAAGCAGAATTAGATCGTCAGTTAGATGAAATACGTCTTATGTGTAACATGAAATATGGATCTACATTCTGGGCAGATTGTTTAAAAATTAGAAATGATAGGATTAAAGAATTAAAAGAAAAAGAAAAGAAGGCTAAGATTAGAAAAGCTTTAGAGATCAAGGAGATAAAGAATAATCTTTTAGTTCTTAGTTATATAGTATGTGTTGCTATTCTTATCTTTGGAATGTTGGCTGTGTATATGGAAGCTTATGCCAAAGACTACACCTATAAACAAAAAATACATAGAGGAGATGTAAAGATTGTTAAGACAACTACCTGTCGATTATTTGCTCAAGACATAAAAGAAAATGGAGCTACCAGATGGTGTTTTTATCAAACTCAAATTGGTTTTAATAGGAAGTATTCAACAATAACTCAAGATAGTGTTTTCAAATGCCAACGTAAATTCCGATGCAGAATTAATATATTAACAGATGCTCCACCTAAAGAAGTAAAGGACACATTAAAAAATCTTAACAAAGGATTTAAATGACAGAGGAAAAAAAGAAATTAATCAATTTAGATCTTAGCAATAATTCTTTTGAGCTTTCACTTAGAATACTTGGCAATGAATTTGTCGCAATCAAAATAGGCTCTACAAACTTTAGTGGTAAGTTAATAGCTGGTGGTATTTTGTTATTATTTTTTACTTTAGTTTTGTTGGAAGGCTTTGGATTGAATGAGGTTCTAAAACAGTAAGGAGATAAGTAATGTTAACAGCATTAATACCAGCAGTATCTGGCATACTAGATAAGTTTATACCAGATGCCGATACAAAGCAGAAGTTAAGCCATGAAATAAGTACGATGGCAGAGAAACATCATCAAGAATTAATGTTGGCTCAAATCAAAGTTAATGAAGCAGAAGCAAAAGGTAATTGGTTTCAGTCATCGTGGAGACCTCTTACTGGTTACGTCTGTGTGCTTGGCTTTATGGTTAACTTTTTAGTTTCTCCGATTTGTGCTGGGTTTGGAATAATTATTCCACAAGCTGACACAGCTACAATGCTTCCAGTTTTAATGGGAATGTTAGGATTAGGGGGGATGAGAACTGTAGAACGTATTAAAGGTAAAGATAAAAAATGATGTGGCATTGGCTAACTCTATCAAAATTTTTCGCTAAAATTGGGAATTATTTTTATTCCCTACATGTAACCACACTTCACTCTAAACAACGAAAGGAAAGAGAAATGGCGATTGGTACACACAAAACTAAGTCTGGTAAAACAGCAAAGAAAGGCTTGTATTACAATATTAACCAGAAGAAAAAGGCTGGAACGAGTGCTACAAAAAAGAAAAGCTCAATAAGTCCTTCAGCTTATAGCAATATGAAGTCTGGTTTTCCTAAAAAGAAAAAAACATAATGGATTTATCACAAAACTTTACACTTGCTGAACTTACTAAATCACAGACAGCCGAAAGAAAAGGTATTCCAAATCATCCTAATGCAGATGGTATATATAATCTAAAAGCTTTAGCTGAAAATATATTACAACCTATTAGAAATAAATGGGGATCTTTTTTAATCAGCTCTGGGTATCGTAGTAAAGAATTATGCCAAGAGATTGGATCAAAAAGTACGAGCCACCATTGTTGTAATGATGGCTATTCTGCAAGTGATTTTGAAGTTGCTGGAGTTGATAATTATGAACTGGCTGTATGGATAAGAGATGAAAGTAATCTCCCCTTCTGTCAGCTCATATTAGAATGTTATAATGGAGAGAAAAATTCTGGATGGATACACATAAGCTACCATCCAGAAGATATTAGAAAAGAATGTTTAACATATCATAGATCAAGTGGTTACAGAAAAGGATTACTGCTTAAATAATCTTGATACCTCTTGGCAAAGTATGACGTTCAATCCATCCTCTTTTTGCGATATCATGCAACAGTCTTGAAACTGATGTTGGAGAATTTCGTTTCTTTAAAATTTGCTGATCATCTAATTGTCCCTTACAAATTTCTCTTACTGTAGGAAACACTCCTTCTTCTTTGTGATATGCTATAAGAAAATCATACACTTGTTTTTGTGTAATAGTTAAACCAATTTTATTATCCATTCTCATTCTCCTTTGCTTGCATTGACAATGATTTATTAAAGTCCAACCTTTGCTGTTTAACTTGAGAGATATCTTGTTCTACAAATTTACGATTAATTAGTTCCAAATTTATATGCTCAAAGTCTTTGAGGATAGTTCGCTTTTCTTCTGGTTTAAATTTTGGACTAGAATAAACAGCACTCATTATAGCTTTGTATCGTTCTACTACCTCTTCTAAAGTTTTATATTCTTCAGATGGTTTGTTATTAATCATCTTTAACTCATAGATAGTATCTTTAAGAGGTTGTACATCTTTATCAACAATATCATTCTCGGCTTTATTATCGTCTGTGAGAGCATCAACTATACTATTAGCTAGATCTACATCATTTGAAATAACAGGTGCATTAACGACCTTTAAATCGCTTGTTTTTGCTTCGTCTGGATAATCAACAGCTTCTTCTGTAGTGATAATACCTTTGATGGCATCTGGAAAAGCATCTCTAAGGGCAAATCCTCTAGCTCTTTGAGCTAACATTCTTTTAGGATATGACTTCCAAGCACCAGCTTTATTCATAAGACCAGCTTTAGTTGCATCTGCTATAGAAAATTCTCTTACAGTTTCTTCAACAGTATCTTTGACTTTTCTTTTGACAGAACAGTAAGCAGTATCCCCTTCTAGCCATTCTTTCATACCATAATAATCTGGATGCTTTTTACAAACAGCAACCAAAGCATCTCCCCACAATGTAGCTTTACCATTTATAACATTTATGTTTGATAGAGCTTGCATTGGTGGCAAGCCAACTTCATATCCCCATTGAATAGCAACTAATATATTAGCTGGTTTACCTCTATAGGCATCTGGTACTAAACCAGATTGAGCTAATGTTTTAGAAAATTCCATAGCTTCTGATAAAGACTTAGGTTCTAGCATAGTTAAATTTGGCATTAATTTTTCTCCTTTAATGAAAAGGTATAGCTTTCTTGCATTTCGCCTGTGCCTACCATTTTCTTTTTTTCTTTTAATTTTGTTTCTGAAATGATTTCAAAGTTTTGAAACTTAGCATGAGTTATTGCAAGTGTATCCATAATGTCCTGTATGGCAGACTTGATTTCATCCTTAGTCTTAGTCCATTTCCTAGCTTCAGATGATGCAGTCGTAAAGTCAGAACATAATTGTTCAAAATCGTGATTACTATTAACCAACTTCTCTTCAATGTTAGTTAACTCTGGTTTATCTTTATCTTTTATCTCTGGATAATCAGCACCAGATTCAATCAAAGACCAGAACTCCTGTACCTTCTCAATAATAACAGAACAAAGAGCTTTATTCCTGTGTATAGGATAAAAATTCAATCCACCTTTTTGATCAAGACAGGCAACCATTCCCCAATCAATACCAGCACAGATCATTTGATGATGAACTTGTATGAGCCATTCTGGTTTAATTTTACCTTGATGATAGAAATCTGTTTTGATTTCCATGATGCCTGTACCAATGAAAGTTTCTTTTACACCATTACTATCTTCTATTTGTATAGGAACTTCTGACACTTCAATTATACGATCAATAGAAGCTCCCATTTTTTCTGGTATATTTTGAAAAGAACTTTGTGGCTCATATATTTTTATGGATGAATGACCATTCATTATTTGTAACTCTTCTAATGCCCAATCAGCAACTCCATGTTCTAAATGAGTTCCCCTTCTCAAAGCTTTAGGATTTAGATAATGTTCAATCCTTTCTACTTTGTTAACTGCATCACGATGCTTCATTAAAACATCTTGATTAGTTTGGAATGGTGTTTTCATTAAAACGATTGCTGGAGTTTCAGATGATCCTAATTCTTGACCTGTTTTTGTAAGTTTTGGCATCTCTAAGCTCCTACATTATCGTAGTAACACTTATCGTCTAAAGCACAGAGAAACCAAAATAATCCCCAGATCTCCAACAACACAAGAGGAATTAAAATTATAGCATAAATAGTTTTTACTGCTACATTAGGTTTTATGAAAAAAACAGAGAGAATATATATTATGCGACATACTTCTGATATTATACTGTGTATCCCTTTATGTGCTTGATTTAGTAAACTTCCCCTTTTTGTACACAGACTGAACGTATTTATTCTTAGCCTGTTCGATACCTTCAGACTTTGTTTCTGGTGGCTGGTTGTGCTTACGATGTTTTTGTTCTTCTTCTCGTTCCATGGATTCTCGCATCCATTTTCGCCATTGATCGTGATCCGATGCATGATCTTCTTCTCCTTCAGTTTCAGTTATTATTTTATCTAAATCGGCTAGACCATGAATGTTTTCCAAACCATTATGTCCCCACACTAATTCTTCTGCACCTCTATTACGAGGATCGGCTGGTTTTATTCCAGCCAGATTTGAAGTCATTGTATTAATAACATAATGAGCATGAACTAATTTATCCACTCGTCTAAAGGAATTTAAGTTTACAAGTCGGTTTAATTCGTCAGCTCCATATTGAAATATTTCTGCCACAGCCAACAAATGCTGTGGATGAAACATAGGTATTGTCATTCTACGTTGAAAGTTTAACCGAGTGCTGTTCATAGCTCGTGTTATATCATGTTTGTATATATGACGTTTACGATTTGATCCCACTTTGTACTCCTCCTTAAATTTATAATAGTAAATTAAATTATTAAATATATGCATATCAAATTGGTACTGAAAATTAATCGAGTGCCAAGTTGCTTTGCATTAGTTTTTCAAAATTGTTAAGGGCATTATAAGCTGAACCAATGGTAGATTTAGTTAAAGTTTTTCGCCACAAACAATAGTCCTCAGTTTTCTCTACAAGTATAGCTGATGCTCGACATTTAACCATATTAGCTGATCTTTTTACGATGATCCAATCTTCAGCTTCACACTCTGTGATCATTGTTGAAATGGATTGTCTGTTGCTATTCATATCGGCAACAAGCTGTGTTATAGTGTACCACCTATTGGCATAGACAGCGTATGTCATCCATCTGGCAAAAGCATTTCTCAATGGTGTTGAATTAAAATACCTTTGGAGTTTATTATCCATTCGTGTTTGTCGTGCTTGGTAAACAGCCATTTCGATTTGACAAGTTTTCATAAAATACTGCTTTAATAAATGCTTGTGTATATCTGTAGCTGAATTTTTAATAAGTCTTTTATTGATGTCATCCATTACTTTTTATCCTTTGTTCTCATGTACATATTCCTAATAGTTGAAGCGTGCCATTCGCCTTTTCTGGCAGTTTCATAACCTCGCTTTTCAAAATCCAAAGCAATTTCCCTGTAAGACCATCCCATAGCAATACCTCTTTCGATGTTAGGTAAAAGATTGTCAGCTCTTTCATTAGCTTTGATCTTATTGCCCATAGCACCTTTCTTTTGTGCATCATTAGTCATGCCTGTTCCCAGCTTTGTAATTTTATTGCCAGATCTTGATACATGAGATCCATTTACTTTTATGTCATGTTTAATTCTGGCTAATGCAGTTTTAGTTCGTTCTGATATAACCTGTGCTTCATGTTGTTGCATGACAGCCATAAAACCGACTGTAGTTTCATCAAGCATAGGATAATCAACAACTATAAGTTTGATCTTGCCTTGCGATACAACATCGTCAAAGAAGTTAAGAACATCCCCTCGCCTTCTACCTAACCTTGATAAAGAATAGATGATCAAAGTAGCTTTAGTCTTTCTGCAATACTTAATAGCATCATTAAGAACTGGTCGTTTTGCCCAAGGTGTTTTACCAGATACAGCTTCTTCTTTAAACCATTCCACATGATGATCGCCACCATTTAGATATTGTTTAATAGCAAAAATCTGGTTTTCAACATCCTGTTTATCGGTTGATACACGAACTAAAGCACAATACTTACCATTGTGCCGTCTTCCATGATCAGCTCTAAGAATATTAGTTTCCATTAGTCTGCTCCTTCAATGCTTTGTTTATAGTTCTTGATATTGTTTCGTATTTATTTCTAAGAGAACGTCTTACATCAGCATCATTAGGAAAATCTCTTGATATATTGTTTTGTAACTGCACAATCGCATAATCAATAGTTTCAATCTGATCTTCAGTTAATTTAAGAATGTGTTTTTTAGCCATTAGTTTGCTCCCTTTAATTTAGTAATTTTAGTGTGTAATACTTGAACTGCTTTAATATATTTAAGTGTATCTTTAATATCTTCTCCATGCTTTCTAGCATCTTCAGAGTGATGACATTGTTCGTGAATATGGTTATCAACAAGATTGTCTAACAAATTTAATTGGCTTTCAGTTAAATGTAAGTTCATTAGTTTGCTCCCTTTACTTTTTTAATGGTGGTAGTTTTTTCTTCTTGATAATTACTGTGAGCTGATACTTCAGCAGTACAGTAAATTGTATCGCCTACTGTAAGTTCTCTAACGAACTTAGCTGAACTGTAGGTCGTATATATATTGTGCGACAGATCCACAAACTTAGTACAAAGAGTGCTTCCATAAGCACCATCAAAGTAAAAGCTGTCTGTTACACCTAATGTTAATGAAACTGTTTCTCCTACAGCACCAACAAAAGAACTAGCTGGATATGTAATTACAGGCTCATCAACATAAAAATTATTGTAGGTAGGTTTTTTAGAACTGCCATCCCTAACAATATCGTCAAGGATCACAGGTTTGTTTGAAATTATTAAGTTCCAATCTGGCTGGGCAATCTGTTTTGCCTTACTGATAGCCTTAGAATAGTCAGTAGATAGATTAGAAACATGATGACATCTAGGAATAAGACCAGATGAACTATAGTCATCAAAAGAATGGTAAAGGCAGTACATCCTATTTTTACTGCCAGAACCAATTATGTATTTAGAGTTCCACATATGTATCCCCTATTTCCAGATTTCTATTGGTGTTAATTCTTTTACAACATGATTGCTAATTCTCTTTTCAGCATTAATGATCTGGTAAACAAGACTAGCTATTATGTTTTTACATTTATTTTCATTTAAATGATCTGGATAAGTTCCAGAAAGAATGTACTCATTAGTTTCATCTTTGAGCTGGTTTAAAGCTACAATGTAATATGATAGACGATCTGTATGAGTTTCGTATGGATAGCATCGGCTACCATAGCAATCTCCCTCAAAGAAACCATGCTGTAAAGTGTAGCCATGACTAGCAATAGCACCATCTGTTTTAGATACTTTCTGCATTGCTCCACAGATTTGACAAGTTCCAAGATGAGTTGCTTGATTAGCAGTAAAGACATTTTCTTGCTTAACCTTAACAGGCTTAACTACATCGATAGCTTGAACATCTTGCCTAAAATAACTTAATGCCATTACTTTATGAGCATCAATACCAAAATAAGGTAATATAACTTTATGCTTGTCCCTAATCTGATGTAGATTATGTGGAATATCCCAAATGGTATAATCAGTATCATCACAATCTGGATAAGTTTTGTCATCTAATAAACAATCATAAGCTCTAGAAAGATTATCAAGACATTCTTTTTTACTAGCTTTAGTTGGAAAGCTTCCGATCTTTTTATACTTTAAAAAAGTATCTAGAGCTTTTGTTTCGTAATGTTCAAATGTAAATTTCATCAATATCTCCTATAAAACGTAACGTACACAGTTTGTACGTCTATTAATAAATATATCATAATGCTATCAATATCAAGTAGTAACTAACAGAGTTTGTATATTTTATTTAAAAAGCCTTAGAAACTCTTGGATTATTGGAGAAATTATGAGTGAAAAAGTTGTCTTATTCTGCCGAATATCGAAAGAACTCAAGGAAGCTTTGGAAGTTGAAGCAAAAAACCAGCATAGATCGACATCCACATTGGTGGAGATCATCTGTCGGAAGGAAATACTTGGGAACGATTATGAAAAGATGGAAAGATTGGAAGCCAAAGAAAGGTTAGCTGGTCATGTTTCCTAGATCATTTTCAAAATTTAAAAACAAAAAGGTCAAGCTGGATGGATACACATTCGATAGTTTAGCTGAAGCCAAGCATTATAAATTTAACCTACTCCCAAGATTTCAAGCTGGGGAAATTAGTACATTACAAGTTCATCCTAGATACAGATGCATGATTGATGGAGTTAAGGTTTGTGATTACATAGCTGACTTTTCTTACATAGATCTTAATCAAACAGGATTACAGGGACAAATAGGCTGTGAAGTTGTTGAGGATGTAAAAGGGTTCAAGACTGATGTTTACAAACTCAAGAAGAAGCTGGTCGAAGCTCTTTATAGAGGAACTAAGATCATCGAAATAAATCCTAAATTATATTCAAAAGTCAAACTAGAGGAGAAAATCAATGACTGAAGCATACAAATTAGCAAGAACTAATGATCCAATTACATCTCACATTGCATCTCAATCTATTGAAGCAAGT
>Ga0209634_1003527_pt1 | contig 10532 bp, 21 predicted proteins | sample LinPmetageLP40_FD_184043 | JGI IMG/M metagenome (GOLD analysis project Ga0209634, IMG submission 184043) | Marine viral communities from the Pacific Ocean - LP-40 (SPAdes) (version 2) | ecosystem: Environmental > Aquatic > Marine > Oceanic | place: Pacific Ocean | collected 2010-08-26 | reverse complement strand
GTAGATCTACAGCTAGAAGCTTTACAGTTTGATTTTTCACAACTAACAACAATACTCCTGGCACTTCTTGGGATGAGCAGCTTAAGATCTGTAGAAAAAGTAAAAGGCGTGGCCAGATAGTGTCTGAACATTTAAGAGCAATGTTGGTTAGGCATGAAGGCTTAAGAACTACTGCTTATAATTGCAGCGAAGGTTTTTTAACTGTAGGTGTAGGCCGCAACTTAGTAACTAATGGCATAACTGAAGAAGAAGCTATGTATTTATTAGACAACGATATTAAACGCGTACAAGAAGAGCTAACAAAAAACTTTGGTATATGGCAAACCTTTCCAGAAAAGGCCAGGGACGTATGTATAGATATGTGTTTTCAACTTGGCATAGAAGGATTTATGCGATTTAAAAAAACCAGGGCGTTAATGGAAGATGCTATGTGGCTAGAAGCAAGCGAGGAGTGCTTAAGATCTAAATGGGCGGTACAAACGCCTTCAAGAGCTGCATACAACTCAAGGCAGCTGGCACTATGCCAACAAAATCAGCAGAAGATCATTTAAACAACAGTAGGCTTGGCGCATTAGCTGAATCACTAGTTAAAACTTTTTTGCTTGAGTATTGTGATTTTGCTTACGACACAATGGAAAAACATCCAGCGGATCTAATTTGTGAGCTTGGATCTGCAATGTATTCTATCCAGGTAAAAGCTAGATCTAAAACTAATGAAGGCAAGTATGTATTTGCTACTGAAAATTCCAGAAACCAATCAGAAACTTATAGAAGATACCATGTAGATATTGTGGCCTTTGTTTTTATGCCAGATAAAAGAATTTTATTTAAGTCTAATGCAGACAGTCAAAGTTACTTTACTTATAACCAGGATATCTTGCAGCCAGACATGGAGCTGCAATCTTTTAAAGATACGCTAGACCAACTTTCATCAATACCTACCCTAAATCCCATATTAAAATAATTGTAGTTTCAACTTGATATGTTTAGTGCTTATAAAGTAATATATATTTATATATTTAATTAAAGGAGTAATAAATATGATAATAAAAAGAAACTTATGGGTTGGAGATTGGTTAGGTGAAGAGCCAGGCAATATGTATTGGTCAGATGATAAATTACAAAAAGTTTACCAAATTAATAGAAAAAGATTAAAGGATGCTATTAAAACTGTTAGAAGAAGAGGTTGGAATGATACTTTTGTCAAAAATGGTTGTTGTAACCCTACAAGCATACTTGTAGATGTAAATGTATTTAAAAAAGAAATTATTAGACGTAAAAAATATAACAAATATTTTGGAGTCAAATAATGCATCTCTTTAGTAATACCCAACATGGACAAGTCGAATGGAAGTGGAAAGGAGAGGGCAGCAATTCTGCTGCCTATAAATCATTAAACCATCAATGGTGGTTTCCTAATAAATCTGATTTTGAAATTGTTACAAAGTTAGATCCTATAATAAAACAAGAAGTTAAAGATGAAATATGGCAAGACCTAGAAATACATAATGCATATTTTAAAGACTTATATAAACAACATAAATTAAATAAAAAGGAGAAAAAAAATGGATAATTTAATATTTTTTGTAGCTGGTTTTATAGCTTTTAAACTTATAAGAGAGCTGAGACTACAACTGGCATTTTACAAGATAAGAAGGCAAGTACGTTCTAAATGGATTAGAAGCAGCACTAAAAGCAATCTAATTTATAACCCTAGGCAAGTTTTATAATTTGTAATTTCAACTAAGGCATTAGTTTAATAATTGGAAATATATATAAATATATATTATATTAATGCTTTAGTATTTATATTGGTAAATTAGAATGAGAATAGATCAGGGTTTAAGTTATAACAATCGTGAAAATCCTATAGGCAAATGTGTTGTCTATATTAGGGATAAAAAATTAAAAAATAAATTATTGGGCTACGTTGATAGGGCGTTAACAGGTAGATCTAAAATATTACACACATACATTGAAGATGCGCCTAGAAGAAATTATTTACCTGTACTTATTCAGGCCGTAGATTTTGCAAACAAAAGAAACGCCCAACTTGTTATTCCTAACATACAACATATCAGCAGATCATTAGCTGGCATAAATGCATTAAGAGAATTAACAGAACATAAATATATTTATACTGTTAATGAATACAGCGGCAAACCATATTGTCGTAAAGAATATGTAGAAACTTTTGTTGGTGTGTTTGAGAGATCACAAGAATATACATCTAAACAAATAAAAGAATCAATAAACAAGAAACGTAAAACAAATCCAAACTGGACTCCTGGCAACAATACTAATATTGATTTTGCTAGACACCAGGCAGAATTAAAACGCAAAGAAATTGCTGATAATTTTGTGTTAAATATTATTAGAGAAATTAGAAAGTTCCAGGGCAGGGTTGAGAAAGCAACATTGCAAGAGATTGCAGATGCGCTAATGGCTAATGGGAGGTTAACAGCAAGAGGTAAAAAGAACTGGACACCAACTGCTGTTAGAAATTTACTAATTAGAGCTGAGAAGCTAAGGAGATAACATGGAACTTATGTCATTAGAACGTCTGGCAGACCTTATTAATTCTGTAGAGATACATATAAGGTTTGATAAAATTAAATGGGCGAATACTCATAACGAAAAAGTTGATCCTGTTGCTGAATTTATAAATCGTTATGTTTATGTGCAGTACAGTAAAAATTTAAAAGTAGGTATGAGTGATCTTAGTAATTTACTTGAAATGTCTGAAAACTCTTTAAGAAAAAAAATTAAAAGTCTGGAATATCAGGGTTTAATACATACAAAAACTGATCCTAGTGATAAAAGAAGAACTTTGTTATATCCAACACAAGCTGCTATATGGGTTTTTGAAGGCGATGCGGTTAGAAGGCTAAAAACCTTCTTTGATGAGTCTGTAAGAATGAGAATGTTATTCGAAAAAGAATCTTTAAAAATGTTTAAAGGGCGTAACATGCAAGATTACCCAAGCTACAAACCATCTATAGAAACAGCTAAGTTTCACAAGCAATCTGCTTATGGTTATAAGGATTCAAAGATTTTTGCTGATTGGCTTAAGTTTAATAATATACCCGCAAAGAATTACCCTAAATAAATTACCCTAAATGTTTGCTACTAATAGTTATATATTTTTTTTAAATAGTATTTACATGAAACTTATATATTTATATATTACAAATTGAATTTACGAAGAGTCGATAAAGGAGACATATTATGAGAGTTTATTTTCAGGCCAGCAAAAGACTTACAGTACCGCTGGAATCAACAAAGCAGCTAGAGGATGCAATCAGCATTTTAGATGAGCTTGTAGCAGATCTTAAAAAGATTAAAAGAAGTCCATATAAAACAGTAACTAAAATAAGCGAATGTCATAGAATATTTTTTAATGCTAATAGAGAATTAAAATACAGCGCTAATGGTAGCGACATGATTAATCCTACTAAAGCTTATAAAGGTGCAACATGAAACATAATATAAAAGGTCAATGTTTAGAATCTACAAAGCAGGGTAAAAACTACTGTAGCTGGTATGACAAAAATAAAGGCCGTACTAATGGGACAAAGCAGCTATCATTATTTCCTAATGATGCTATAGGTTCGCATAATATATATTTTATCAAGAACACTTGCCCTGGCAAATTATTACAAAAATCTGCTAATGTTGATAAGTCTAAGAAACCTGGTAAATCTGTTTGGTTAAATGTATTTGGCCAGGCAGATATTTTAAAGGTTTACGTAGACCAAATCAATTCTTACTATAAAGATGATTACAGCAATGTATGGATAGAATTATCTAATCAACTTAAACCAATACTCTTACGTAATTCAATAAGTGAAATTGAGAACAAAATTACAAGGAGTAAATAAGATGGTAGGTAAATTAACTAAAGACGATATATGCACTAGCTCAATAGTAGTAGCATTATTTGAAGAAGCTAAATGGGGATCTAAACAAAAGGCGTTAGCTAATTGCATAAAAGCAAAAAATGGCCAGAACGTAAGATATGAACAAACAGCCTGGCAAGAAATAGGGGATCTGCTAGAACCAGTATTAATTGCAAAGAGCTGTAAAAGGTTAGGCATTACAGAATATGATGCAGATATAACTGAAAAGAGATCTCATGCATTTTTACCCCTGGAAGCAAGCCTGGACGGAATTGCCTGGTGTAAAGACCATGTAGTTAAAGAAGATAAAGAAAATGGCATATATCTACCCCAGGGACAAGAACAAATAACATTAAATGGATCTGTTGTTATTGAGTGTAAATGCACTAGGGACTTTCCAGAAGATATGCCACCACCGCATTTAGGTGTTAGACAATGCCAAAGTTCTTGCGAAGTTACAGGATCAAATTTTTACATAATATGTATTCTTTACAATTCTACGGATCTACGTACTTATGTTTTTGAACAAGATCCTACATTTATTGATGCACTAAAACCATTAGTAGAAGATTTTAATAGAAGAATAATTGAAGAGGATTATTACGATATAAGTATTAGTGAAGATGCATACCACATTTATAGCGATGCAGATGTAAGTGAAGAAACATTAGTTTTTGATACTAAGCAGATAGATCATGTAGACGAGTATGTTGAATTAAAAAAGATGGCTGGTAAATATAATGAGATGGCTGATATAGCAATGGGTAGGCTTATGATGCACATGGGTAATTTTAGCAAGGCGCAAGCGGCTAATTATGAAATAACCTGGCCTTCGCGCAACTATAAAGAAGTTAAGGCAACTACAAAAGAAGTACCTTACAAGGCCGCCAGAACTATTAGGCAGAAACAATTAACAATAAAGGACATAAACAATGGATAAACAAGCACTAGCTGAGATGGCTATAAAACTAAAAGAAGAAAATTTAATACGTTTAGGTGAAAAATATAAAAATGCAGAATTAGATCTGTTTTTATTTAGAATTGAGTTGGAGAGGGAAGCTGCAAAAAGCAGCAATGTAGAGAAGGTATAAAGCGAAGGGCAAAAACCAAATAAGAGAGAGAGAGTATGGAGAGTTTTGGTATTGCCCTTCTTTTATAATTATAAAATGTAATTTCTAAACATGTAATTGCAAAACTATAAATAAAAATTTAATATATATAACGGAGAGACTAAAAGTGAAAAACACAAAAAAGATTGAGAAACATGCTTTATGGCTTACAGCTGATATGCATAAAGTTTTAAAAGACTTTGCACATGTAAACAACATGAAGATTAATACAGCTGGTGAGTTTTTAATTAAATTAGCTATTTGTCAGCACGAATTAGAAAAAAAGAATGATTAAGAAGTTACCACATTTAAAAACAGTTTCAGATGCTAACTATCTTCTATTAATACAACTGTTTAAACCACGATTTTAATGCAAGCACTAACAATAATAGTTTATATCCTGGGCGGAATATTTGCGCTAACAGGCTTAGCAATATTATTAAGCTGGGGCTTACTAATGTGGATAGTAAGACAAAATGAAAAAAATTAATTCTAGAACTAAAGGCGCTGCATTTGAAAGATTAATTGTTAATAAGATTAATGATTGCCTGGAAGATCTTGGTATGGATCGCAAGGCAAAACGTAATTTAGATCAGGCATACATCAAAGGCCTAGCTGATATTTATATAGGCCAGTTTGCTATTGAGTGTAAAAGATATGGCGAGTCAAAAAATACAAACATGTATAAGCAGGCCTGGTGGGATCAAGTAGTGAGTTCAGCAGGTGAGAATCTTATACCAATATTAATTTATAAATATAACAAAAGAGACGTTATGGCCGTTGTCCCAGGTTGGATTGTAAGCAGTATGAAAAAAGACAACCAATGTACTTATATGTGCAAGTTACAAGATCTATGCGACAACATGGCGGAGATTTTAAAAAAATGTTCATAGTCAACGATGAGGATTTTTTAAATTTTTGTAGAGAGGAATACGAAACAGTAAATAGAGTTTTAGAAGCATTAGGTATAGCTAATGATGATAATTTTGAGGGTTATCTGGCGCGCAATTACAGCAGGCTAGAAAGCATTTATATAAACGAGATAGATAGAACTATCCATTAAAAGAGAGGAAGAGAGAGATGAATATATTAGAAACTATGAATGATTCAACACAAAGCATTTATTTAGGCTATAGAGGTCGTGAAGAGTGTTGGTATGTGGGTAAAGAAGAGACTATAGATATTGAATACATGCAGTTAGATTGGAAAACATTAGCGACTGGGTGGGGACGTTGGATTAATAACGAATTTGAATATCATTTTGATGAAGCTCCAGGCATAACATCTAAAATGCCGCCAATTAATAACTGGGACGAAAGATATAAAAGAGCTTTTAGTTGTTGGGTTATGGTGCATGGATATGAAAACCCATTACTTTACAGAAGATTTTACTCTGGTGAATCTAAAGGCTTTCAAGGTATGTTGGATCTATTCTGGAATCAAAGAAATGACAACGGCAATCAGTTGCCAACTTTTAAATTTACTGGCAAACGTATTGATAAAAATAAAAATGAAAAAACAGGTAAGGAATGGACACTAACAGTACCAACCTGGGATTTTGTTAAGTTTGCTGATAGATGGGAAAATTTTGATTTACCAGATATAGATAAAAATGGCACACCAACTTTTGATGACCAAGAGCCATTAATAGCTAATGGAGATGTTACATATCCTAGCTCGCAAGAAAAAGGATTAACAGACTCAGACATACCTTTTTAAATGCAAGATTATGACTGGCAAAGAATAGCGCCAGAAGTTGCAAAACAGCTTCTTGGCGAGCCTTCTATTGTAAAAACTAATGAGTGGCGTTGGGGCAATAAGGGATCTATGGTTTTTACTGTAGATACTGGCCAATTTTATGATTTTGAAGAAGGCGTAGGCTTTGGGGTTGCTGGCCTTATAAAGCATTTAGGTAAAAATGTTGAAGAGGTTTTAAAGCAACATGGTTTTGAACGGCCATTACCACACTTACACTCCTTAAGTAGTAGCTCCCCTGCTACAAAAAGTAGTGGTCGTTCATTCTCGCGTGAGCAAATGGTAGATCTTTGGAAACAAGCAACAATTAAAATGAAATATGCAGAGGATTTTATGGTATTGCGGTTTCCAGAAGGCCACCATATAAGACAAAAATATGCACCTTTCACAAAACAGCCTGGCGGCTCTTGGAGCATGAATAGGCCAATAGGCCTAATGCCAATCTTTATTACAGAAAATCATTTAGACAAGGCCGTATTAATCTCAGAGGGTGAAAAAGCGTGTCAAGGATCAGCTGCACTACATAACTATGATATTTGTACTTGGCATGGCGGATGCAATTCCTGGGATAAATCTGATTGGTCTAAAATTTATGGAAGAGATGTTGTTATTTGGCCAGATAATGATGAGCCTGGTAAAGAATGTGCAAATAAAATATCCGAATTTTTAAAAGTAAATGGCTGTAATGTAAAAGTAGCCGCAATACCAGAAAACTTTAAGGATAAAGATGATTTATGGGATGCAGCTGCTAATGGTTATTTTAAAGATCCGCAAGAATTTGAGGATTACATAAGAAAATGCGAAGAAGTAAAAGTAAGAGGATCTTTAAATTTTACAAAAGCTGAAGATTTATTAAATCAAGTTACAAACCCAAACTGGCTAATAAAAGACATGGTAGAAACTGAGTCATTAGCTTGTATATTTGGATCTCCTAAATCTGGCAAAAGTTTTATAGCTATAGCAATGGCTACAGCAATAGCAAAAGGTGAAGATTTTTATGGCAACCAGGCTTTTAAAAAACCTGTTTTATATTTAGTAGGAGAAGGTACGCGTGCATTTTCCAGGAGACTACATGCAATCAATCAAGGAATGTATGCACTAGAAGGTATACCGCTATATTTATCTGATAGAGGTGTAAGAATTAATGAGCCAGATGATTTTGCACGTTTAGAAGAACAAATTAAACAGGTAGAAGCTGTAGAAGGTCAGATAGGATTATTAGTAATAGACACGTTTCAAAGAAATTTTATTGGCAATGAAAACTCAGCTGAAGATGTTGGAAATTTTATTAACAAATTAGACCAAATTATTTCAGATCATAAGTGTTGTGTTTGTTTAGTACATCATACAGGCCATGGTAATTCTGGTAGAGCAAGAGGATCAAGCGTATTAGGTGCTAGTTTAGATTATGAATTTAAGGTAGAGAGAACAGATAAGCTCGATGATATGTACGTTAATTTTAAACAAAGTCTAAACAAAGACGGCCAAGGCATGAGTGAGAAAAACTTTGTATTTACAGAAGTAGAAATAATAGGCCAAGGCTTAGATCTAACCAGCGGTTATTTAAGTGAAACTGATATAGATTTTAAAGCTAAAAATGACATTACCTATAAACAAAAATTAGTATTAGAAGCGTTAGAACGTGAAGCAATATTTTTAGATAAGAATAATCCGCAAGACCATTTCTTTTGGCCTAAAGATTTAAAAGAAAAAATAAAAGACAAAGACGGCAATGTTATGAGTGTTGAATCTATAAAAAAGATTTTGTACAAATTAGTTGAAACAGGTTATGTAAAACATTTTGAAGATGTTGGCTATCAGTCAATGGAATATAACAAATTAGCTCCCAAGTTTGATTAAAGGGAAGTGCAGGGAAGTTACAGGGAAGAATGAGGGAAGTTTTAATGGTAAATCATAAGATTAGCAGGGAAGGAAGGGATATATATATGCGTAGCATATATCCTTCCCCCAAAAATGATGTATGAATAATTATTTAGAAGAAACATTTAAAAAAGCTATAAAAGACTATAGATCTTATGAATCTGAAATAAATGCTAAATGGGGTGGTAGAAAAAGGCTTTTTAAATGTGTAGACGTTGCCCTGGAAATTAAGTTTTGCAAAGCTGAAATGATTTTTGCAGATAGTTTGGCTAATGATCCACATAAGATAAAAATGGATAGGTTGGCCATGATGGAAAGAGCTTATGCAGCTTTAATAAAAAAGGCCGAAGAAAATGGCCATAAAGAATTAGATATCAATTTTAAATGTTATGAATATGCAAAAGACCAGATTGCTATTGTTTGTGATTATGACTCACAACTACCTGGATTAAAAAAGATACATGGCAAAGATAAAGACGTAGTTTTATTTAGTGTCCAGGAGTTGTTTAGATTTGTAGATCCATATATAGGAATTAAAAGATCTTTAAAAGATATAAATATAAATGGGACGTTTACCAGAGTTAATTACAAATGAATGGCAAAGGAGACAAAAGGAGAAATATGCAAATAACAAATGAAGAATTTAACAACAATTTTGAAAGAATTTTTAATAAGAGGGAAAAGGCTATGCCAATAAAACTAAAACCAAGTCAGAAGATTAGAAATAAAGCTACTGGCAAAACGCGAACAGAACACTACTACATAAAAAGTATGACACTTTTACAATTAGAAGAGCAGATAGATAATTTAAAAACGCCAGCTAAAGTAAAGATGAAATGTATAAAAGAAATTATAAAAAGGAATAAAGATGCTAAGTAAATATGATTCAGTAAACAAACCAAAACATTATCAAGGTCTTGTTGAATGTTGGGATCTTATAAGAGATAGATTAGGTGAGTTAGGCTTTATGAACTACTGTTTAGGAAATGTGCATAAGTATTTATTTAGACATAAAGACAAAGGCGAAAATCTAAGAGATTTAAAAAAGTGCCGTGTTTACCTTGATGAAGTTATCAAATACTACGAGAATTTATAAATGAAACAAATAGATAAAAACAAATTACAGACATACATACAAGCAGGCAAAAGCTCAAGGGAAGTAGCTATGTCGTTTGATTGTTCACCAGCTACAATCAGAAAGGCCGCAAAAGATCATGGCCTTAAGTTTGCAGCTAAATCACCCTGGAGAAAATATGCAGATAAAGATTAGCTCTAATGTTAAAGAGGTTAGTTTGTGGACTAAAACAGTTCATAAGAAACAAATACCATTTGCTACAGCCATGGCAATCAATGACACATTGCGCGGACTTAAAAAAGAAATGGCCAAGCAGACAGTTAAGAAGTTAGATAGACCTACTAAGACAACACAAAATGGATTCTTGTTTAGTCGAGCAAGTAAAAGAAAATTAGTAGGAAGATTATTTATAAAAGATTTTGTAGAAAAATATTTACAAATTAATATAGATGGTGGCATTAGATCACCAGGTAAAAGATTTCCTGTACCTACTAAAAATTCTAAGCTAAATAAATTTGGTAATATTGTAGGAAAAAAAACTGGTCTAATTAAAAACAGTAAGCAGTTCTTTGGAACTATAAATGGTGTTACAGGTGTTTATGAAAGAACTAATGCTGGCCAGAAAATTAAAATAATACATGTATTAGTAAAGTCAGCTACATACCAACCCAAGTTTCCATTTTTTACTATAGCTAAAATGTTTACGCAAAATATGTTCGATAAAAACTTAACTAAGGCGTTTAATCGTGCAGTTAAAACCGCTAAGTAAATGGATAGGTTCTTCCTGTATCTACATCATGGGTAAATTCGCAT
>Ga0209634_1003526_pt1 | contig 10532 bp, 8 predicted proteins | sample LinPmetageLP40_FD_184043 | JGI IMG/M metagenome (GOLD analysis project Ga0209634, IMG submission 184043) | Marine viral communities from the Pacific Ocean - LP-40 (SPAdes) (version 2) | ecosystem: Environmental > Aquatic > Marine > Oceanic | place: Pacific Ocean | collected 2010-08-26 | reverse complement strand
TTTGAAAATCCCTTTGAAGAGGCTGCTGAAATTGCATTAAGCGGATCGGAAATACCTATTGATTGGCCGAAAGAGGTACTGAGCCAAATCAAACGGTTAGAGTCTTCATTCGAAGATACTAATAAGTCCTTAAGAAAAGATTTAAGAGATCTTAGTTTTGTAACTATTGATGGAAAAACTGCAAAAGATTTTGATGATGCTTTATATGCCTCAGAAGAGAAAAATGAATTTAGACTGATAGTTGCAATTGCAGATGTAGCAGAATACGTAAAATTCAATTCTCCAATAGATTTAGAAGCTAAAAATAGAGCAACCTCTGTTTATTTCAATAGCAAAGTTATTCCTATGCTACCTGAAAAATTATCTAATGATTTATGCTCTCTTAAGCCTGAGGAAGACAGATTAACAATGTCATGTGAAATTATTTTAGACAAACAAGGCAATGTTAAAAAATATGAAATCTCTAATTCAATTATTCGCTCTCACGCGAGACTAACTTATGAAAAAATTGGTAAGCAATTCGAGAGTGACAAACCATCCCTCAGCATAGAAGTTAATGACAGCATCACAACTTTAGAAAAAATTTACAGACTCCTTCATGAAAAAAGAAAATCTAGATTAGCCATTGATTTTGATCTCCCGGAATATCATCCTGTTTCTGATAAAAATCACCGAATTAAAAAATTTGGATTAATTGAAAGAAACCATGCTCATCAATTAGTAGAAGAGTGCATGATTCTTGCCAATGTTTGCGCTGCAGAACTTTTGCACAAAGCCAAGGTTCCAACTTTGTATAGATCTCATGAAAATCCAAATCCTTTAAAAGTTACAAATCTTAAAGACTTTCTAACAAGTCGCCAAATCACAAATAATATGAAATCTTTTAAATTAAGGGAAAATATTGTGAGCTGGTTAAAAGCTGCTGAAGGTAATAAAAATAAAGAAATTATAAATATACAAATTTTAAGAAGCATGTCCTTGGCAAAATATGATCCATTAGAGACTTCTCATTTTGCTTTGTCACTAGACAAATATGCCCACTTTACCTCTCCGATAAGAAGATATGCAGATTTGATAGTACATAGAGGCTTAAAAGAGTTGATAAAACAAAATCTAAATACCTCACTTAGCAGAGAGAAATTTACAAAAAGTACTAACTTTGTTTATTCAGTAGATTTGATGAAAGAAATTGCCGAAGAAGTTTCAGATAAAGATCGAAGAGCTGAAAAAGCATGCCGTAAAGCAGAAAAATTTCTTAGATGTAAGTGTGCTGAAAACCATATTGGCAAAACTTTCAATGGCACTATGGTTTCGGCTTTTGAGTTTGGGGTGTTTGTAAAACTAGATGAAATCAATATTGAAGGTTTTATTCATGTAAGCAAGCTAAGCAAAAGAGATTATTTTAATTTTGAAGAATCTTCTATGTCCATGAAGTCTGCGAGATCCAAGCGATCATTTTCTATAGGCGACAGCATGAAGATAAAAATTCAATCTGTTGAGGCCTTTAAGGGCAGAGTTAATCTTGAAATAGCAAAATAATATGGACAGGGTTCTTAAAACAAAAGATATTAACTTTATTAAAACTTTATTAGAAAATTGTCCTGATAAAGTAAAAAATATACTGACAGTTAACAAACAACCGGAAAAAAGGATTGCAGATATTTTGGCCCTTGCTAAGAAAAATAGTATAAGCATTAGTTTTGATAAAAACTCAAGAATAGAGGCATCCTATTCTCCTCGGGAAGTAGAAGATATAAATTCTCTTGAGAAAATATTGTCGGATAAAAAATCTCCAGTTATTTTATTACTCGATCATCTTCAAGATCCTCAAAATATAGGTTCAATAATGAGATCTTCATTGGGTGCTGGTGTAGATGCAATTATTGTTCCTAAGAAAAGAGCCTGTCACCTTACAACTTCAGTTCGAGAAGTTTCAAAGGGAGCATCAGAGCTTTTGCCTTTTATAGTGGTAAGCAATATGAGAAATACCGTAAAATATCTTAAGGAAAATTTTATACAAGTAATTGCGTGTTCGGGAAAAGCAGAAAGCAATTACTTTGAAATAGATATGACAGGGCCTATAGCTTTCATTATGGGATCAGAAGAAAAGGGAATCCAGTCATTACTCGAAAAAGAAGCTGATAAAATGATTAAAATACCAATTGAAACTAAGCTAGAAAGCCTTAACGTCTCTAATGCTACTTCTGTTATTCTATTCGAAGCAAAAAAACAAAGAATCTAAATATTATAGATGTTAGTCCAAAGAACTTTAACAAACCCAATCAAAGCTACAGGAGTTGGCCTGCATTCTGGGAGACAAATAAAATTAAATCTCTACCCAGCAGCGGAAGATACTGGAATAATTTTTAGAAGAATAGATCTCGACCCGCAGGTTGAAATTAAAGCTATTGTTAACAATGTAGGTGCCACAACGCTCGCAACTACCTTAGTCGATGGAGAAGCCCAGATAGCTACAATAGAGCATTTGATGTCTGCTTTTGCCGGCCTAGGAATAGATAATGTGCTTGTTGAAGTTGACGATATGGAAGTTCCAATAATGGATGGAAGTGCCAGTCCATTTGTATTCTTGATTCAATCAGCAGGAATTAAACAACAAACAAAACCGAAAAAATTTATAAAAATTAAAGAAGAAATTAAAGTAGAAACTCCTGATGGTGCATATGCAAAGCTAGCTCCTTATAACGGCTTTAAAGTAACTTATGCTCTTGAATATGCGAATGAAAAGCATAAAAAATATAACAGCACCTCTACAGTGGACTTCAACTCAACGACTTTTTTAAAAGAAATTTCTAGAGCTAGGACATTTGGTTTCATGAGTGAAATAGATTATTTAAAAAAGAATAAATTAGCATTAGGCGGTAGCGAAAAAAATGCCGTAGTGATTGGAGAAGATGAAATTCTTAACGAAGATGGATTGAGATCAAGTGAAGAACTGGTGAAGCATAAAATACTGGATGTAATTGGTGATCTTTATTTGCTCCAATACAATATCGTTGCAGAATTTGAAGGTTATAAATCTGGGCACACATTGAATAATTTACTCTTGAAAAGACTTTTAGAAGTTCCTGATGCTTGGGAAGTCATCTCTTCTGATGGAGATGCTCCAGAAATAAGATATATAGAACCCATAATTGATCCTAGTTCGGGTTAAATAACCTATCTAACATATGGCATTCTTGAATTTCATATTCGGCAAAAAAGATAAGAAAGCATTAAAAGATGCTAATAAGCTACTCATATCTGTTAATAATCTAGAAGACTCATTTGAATCTCTATCTGATTCAGAACTAAAAAATAGAACTGCAGAATTTAAATCCAGATTTAAGAAGGGAGAAGATTTAATAAGTTTATTACCAGAAGCCTTTGCCGCAGTAAGAGAATCGAGTAAAAGAACAATTAAGTTAAGGCATTACGATTGTCAAATTTTGGGCGGCGTAATTTTAAATGAAGGAAAAATTGCTGAAATGGCTACTGGAGAAGGAAAGACGTTAGTTGCCACCCTTCCCTGTTACCTTCGTTCGCTAACTGAGAAAAGCTCTTTGGTAATTACAGCAAACGAGTATCTAGCAGAGAGAGATGCAAAGTGGATGCAACCAATATATGAGTTACTTGGTTTGACAGTAGGTTTTGTAATATCTAGCTTGGATCCTGTAAGCAGGAAAGAAGCTTACTCTAAAGATGTGGTCTATGTGACCAATAACGAAATAGGTTTTGATTACTTGAGAGATAACATGGTTCTTAGAAAAGAAGACAGAACTATGCGCGATCCTTATTTTGCCGTGGTTGATGAAGTTGACTCAATACTTATCGACGAAGCTAGAACACCCCTAATTATTAGCGGTGTTGCCGAAGATAATTCTAAGTTGTACAGAAAGCTAAAATCCGTAGCTCCAAAACTGAGTGAGGAAATTTTAGATCCTGAAACTGGAGATGTTGAACAACCGGGAGATTTTCAAATTGATTTAGCGTCAAGGTCAATAGACCTGACTAATTCTGGACATGAAAAAGTTGAAAATGCATTTAGAGCTGAAGGCCTCATTTCAGTTGATGATACTTTGTATGCAACAGAGAATTTAAAACTTTTAGATATGTTGCTATCAATTCTTAGAGCAAATCTTTTGTTTCAAAAAAATACCGACTATCTAGTAAATGAAAGAAAAATAGTTTTAATTGATACTAATACAGGAAGAGCAATGCCTGGAAGAAGATTATCCGGTGGAGTTCATCAGGCTTTAGAAATGAAAGAAGGTCTAGACATTCAAGTTGAAAGTCAAACATTAGCATCGACTACGTTTCAAAACTTTTTTAGAATGTTTGAGGTTCTTGCGGGAATGACTGGAACAGCAAAAACAGAAGCCGAAGAATTTGAAGAGATTTATGCATTGGATACTGTATCTATCCCTACTAATCTTCCGATGATTAGGGATGATGGAGAAGACAAGATATTCCTTTCCGTGGAAGAAAAATATGATGCTGTTGTAGGAAATATTGAAGATTTTCACTCTAAGGGAAATCCTATTTTAGTTGGAACCATATCTGTTGAGACTTCTGAGTTAATTTCTAACAAACTCAATGAAAAGGGAATTGACCATAGAGTCTTAAATGCAAAGCAAAATGAACAAGAAGCTGAAATTATTGCTCAAGCTGGAAGAGCTGGCTCTGTAACAATAGCCACAAATATGGCTGGTAGAGGAACAGACATAGTTTTAGGTGGACTTCCTGAATCTAAAGAAAATAAGGAAAAAGTTTTATCTCTTGGCGGACTTCACGTCATTGGCACAGAAAGACATGAATCTAGAAGAATAGACAATCAGCTTAGAGGACGTTGTGCGAGACAAGGAGATCCTGGCTCTACTCAATTTTTTGTTTCCTTAGAAGATCCGCTCATGCAGATATTTGCTCCCGATAGAATGAAGAATCTCATGAAATCTATTGGTGGTATGCAACCAGGAGAAGCTATAGAGCATAGAATGCTTACAAATGCATTGGAAAGAGCTCAGAGAAGAGTAGAAGGAAGAAACTTTGACGTAAGAAAAAGAATCTTAGAATTTGATGATGTTCTTAATGAACAAAGACAAGTTATCTATGAGCAAAGAAAAGAGATTCTTTATGATGAAAATATATCTGATCTTGTGAGAACCATGAGAGCTGATGTCTTGTCTAAGCAATTTGATAAATACATTCCAGAGTATGAAATTGAAGCTAACTGGCAGGTAGAGGAATTAAGAAATATATTTCGAAATGACTATGACTTGGAAATAGATATTAAAAATATCTTAGAAAAGTTTGAGCTTGATCTTCCAGATAGTATCAGTGAAATAATCCAAAGTGCAGAAGCTGCATATAAAGAAAAGATTGGAAATGATATTGAAGTTTATAAAGAAGTTGAAAAACAAATAGTTTTACAGGTTATTGATCAGTCTTGGAAAAACCATATTAATTCTTTAGAGCACCTGCGACAAAATATAGGTTTCAGAAGTTATGCAGGAAAAGATCCAAGATTGGAATACAAAAGAGAGTCTTTTGAAATGTTCCAAGAGCTTCTAGAGAGCATTAAAGAAGACTCGATTAGATATCTTTGCAAGGTAAGAGTCACAGCTGATGAAGGCGCTCAGATATCTAACCCCTCTGCACAGAAGATTGTTACTAATCATGCTGATGCTCCGTCGGCTTTTGAAATTAACGAAAAAAAGGAAGTTCCAAAGAACAAACTTGATGACGAAGGTCTTGAGGGAAATAGAAAATTAAGAAGAATGCAGGCGAAAGCAAACAGGAAGAAAAGATAATGATAAAAGAAATAAATATTGGCTGTGCATCAACCAAAACAAAATATGGAAAACGTTTAGATACAACCATTGTTGAGTTAAATCCGAGCGCAAAATTATCAGGACTTTTTACATCAAATAAATTTAAATCTGCTCCAGTTCAAGTTTGCCTAAACCAAATTAAAACAAGAATGAAAGGGAAGAAAATGTTAATAATTAATGCTGGTAATGCCAATGCGGCTACCGGTGAAGCAGGTATTAGAGATACAAACAAACTAATTAAGAATATCTCTGCTCTTTCAGGACTCCCGTCTAATCAAATTCTTCCTTTCTCAACTGGTGTTGTAGGCGAGCTATTAGATATGGAGTCATTAACTCCAGCATTTTCAGAATGTTTTAAAAATTTAAAGAAGAACTCTTGGGATGATTTTGCTACCGCAATCATGACCACTGATACGAAAAATAAATTAGTTAAACTAACAGGAAAAGTTGGGTCAAAAAAGTATCAAATAATTGGCATAGCAAAAGGCGTTGGCATGATCGAACCCAATATGGCGACAACCTTAAGTTATGTCTTTACTGACTTAAAATTGCCTGAAAATATTTTAAAAAAATTACATAAAAAAATATGCGACCACACTTTCAATGCTATATCCATAGATGGAGATCAATCACCTAGCGACTCTAGTATTTTAGTTGCCACTGGCTCTAATGACATAAATATAAAAAATAATTTAGCGAGAATAGAAAGAGATCTTTTTTCTGTTTTTAGCAAGTTATCAGAAAAACTAGTTTTAGATGGTGAAGGCTCAACGAAGCTTCTCAGAATCAAAGTGAAAGGCCTCTCCACTGAAGATGCGTGCAAAGCTATAGCTTTAAAGATTGCTAATTCTCCATTAGTAAAAACAGCAGCTTATGGCGAAGATCCAAACTGGGGCAGAATAATAGCTGCTGCTGGAAATACTGAGCTTGATGAGTTTGATATGAATAAATTATCCTTAAAAATTGGCAAATATCCTGTTTTAGTTAATGGGAACTTATCAAAAAAATATAAAGAATCTCAAGGTCAAAAAGAATTTAAAAAAAGAAATATCAATCTAGAAGTCTCTTTAGGTAAAACCAAAAACTCTTTTACGGTAATTGGATCTGATTTAACCCCTGAATATATTTCAATAAATAGTGACTACAGAACTTAATTTTATCGGTATCACCCCTTTTGAACCATCAGATAGTTTTTTAAAAAAATTAGAAAATTTCTTTAATGAGCAAGATGGAGCATTAATAGTTAGAGTTGCTGAAGAGTATTTTTCCAAAGAATTTAAAGAAGATATATTGTCGATTTCAAAAAAAAATCAATCGACTGTTATTTTTAATTCTAAAAATATTATTCAGAATAATTTAAACATTCATTTAACAGCTAAAGATTTAATGAGCTGCAAAGAAAAGCCAAATAAAGGCTTCCTGTTAGGAGCTTCTTGTCATGATTTAAGTGAAATTGAAAAAGCTAACGCACTAGAATGTGATTACATTTTAATTTCTCCAGTTCTGATGGAAAAATATGGTAACAGGGAAATTGGTTGGAAGGGATTTGAGATGATGGCGACTTTGTTTAATGGTCCAAGTTATGCTTTAGGTGGAATGCAGTTGAGTGATAGGGAAATTGCTGTCAAACATTATGGAAAAGGCATCGCTGGAATTAGATGCTTCTTTGGGAGTGAAGTTTAATCTTCAGAATTCATATCGAGCGGCTCTGAAATTTTGTTAGTTTCTGATAACCAATCTGCTAAATCTAAAGATTTACATCTTGCTGAGCAAAATGGTTGAAACTTTTTAAAATTTTCTGCGTTAACGGTTTTTTTACAATTCAAACATCTCATGACTATTTTGCGTAAATTAAGTAACTATTATGAAGAGCTTTAATTTTTTCTTCTAAATCAGCTAGAGAACCTTCATTAGAGATCACATCATCTGCCAATTCTATTTTTTCTTGTCTGCTTAATTGCGATTTAATAATGCTTTTAACCTGCTCTGAAGGCACCTTGTCTCTCTTGGAGGTTCTTTGAATTTGTATATCTTCAGAAACATCTACCAATAAGGTTCGATCACAAATTTGATACTGACCTGTCTCAAAAAGCAGAGGTGAGACTAGAATTTTGTATATAGATTTAGATTCCGCAAGTTCATCTTTAATAATTTTTAAGATTTGTGGATGAAGCAATTTTTCAAGCCAAACTTTTTGTTTCTTTTCCTTGAATATAATTTCTCTTAATTTAGCCCTATTTAAATTACCATCTTGCAGTAAAATATTTTTACCAAATTTTTCTTTGATTTTTTTTAATGGCGGGGAACCTTTCAAAACAGCTTTTCTTGAGGCTAAATCTGCGTCAATTATATCCACATCTAATTTTGAGAAAATATTTGTAACAGCTGTTTTACCAGATCCAATACCGCCTGTTACACCTAAAATTAACATTAAATAATAATAGCAAAAACTCGTTCGAACTATCAGATATAAAAGATTTAAAAAAGAGCTGGCTGTTATCCAGCTCTTTTCATAGAATTTTATTAGATATCGAATCTATCAAGATTCATAACTTTATTCCAAGCAGAAATAAAGTCTGCAGAAAACTTTTCTTTTGCATCAGCACTTGCGTAGACTTCTGCTATCGCGCGAAGCTGAGAGTTTGATCCAAAAACAAGATCAGCTCTTGTAGCCATTCTCTTTTTTTCACCTGTAACTCTGTCAATCGCTTCATAAGAGTTACCTGTTCCATTTGGCTTCCAAGCCACTGACATATCTAATAAAGTGTTAAAATAATCATTTGATAGTTCATCTGGATTTTCAGTGAAAATACCGTATCCACTAGAGCTAATTCCTAAAGATCTCATGCCACCCAAAAGAACTGTCATTTCAGGAGCAGTCAACCCAAGTAATTGAGCTTTATCTAAAAGCATTTCTTCAGGGGTTATGTTTATCCCATCTCTATGATAATTTTTAAAAGCGTCAGAAGCTGGTTCGAGAGCAGCAAATGAGTCTACATCTGTTTGTTCTTGAGATGCGTCACCTCTTCCAGGAATGAACTCTACTTTGTGCCCAGAAGCCTTTTCTATTGCTGCGTTACCAGCTAGAACTATTACATCAGCCATTGATGCGCCAGTTTCACTTGATATAGTTTCATAAATACTCAAAACTTTCTGAAGTTGTTCTGGATTGTTAGCTTCCCAATCCTTTTGAGGTGCAAGTCGAATTCTAGCTCCATTAGCTCCACCTCTCATATCAGAACCTCTATAGGTTGAAGCACTTGACCAAGCCGTTTCAACCATCTCTTGAATAGATAATCCAGATTCCATAATTTTTGTTTTGACTGAATCAACGTCATAATCTGAATTTCCAACTGGTACTGGATCTTGCCAAATTAACTCTTCGGTAGGAACTTCAGGGCCAACATATCTTGTTTTAGGACCCATATCTCTGTGAAGAAGTTTGAACCAAGCTCTAGCAAAAGCATCTGCAAGCTCTTCAGGGTTTTCATGAAACCTTTTCGATATTTCTCTGTAGCTAGGATCTTCTTTAAGTGCTATGTCAGCAGTAGTCATCATAGTAGGAACTTTCAAGGCTGCGTCTTGTGCATCTGGAGCTTTGTCTTCGTCTTTTTGATCAACGGCATGCCATATGTGAGCTCCGGCAGGACTTTTCGTCAACTCCCACTCATATCCGAATAAAAGATCAAAATATCCATTGTCCCATTGTGTTGGATTTGCTGTCCATGCACCTTCAATTCCGCTTGTGATAGTTTCACTGCCTACGCCCGATTTGAAACTACTCGTCCATCCGAAACCCATTTCTTCTAACTGCGCTCCTTCAGGTTCAGCTCCAACGTGATCTTCAGCTCCAGCTCCGTGAGCTTTACCAAAAGTATGTCCTCCAGCTACCAAGGCAACTGTCTCTTCATCGTTCATCGCCATTCGTCCAAATGTCTCTCTTATGTCATGAGCACTCGCAAGGGGATCTGGATTTCCATCCGGTCCTTGAGGATTGACATATATCAATCCCATTTGCACCGCTCCAAGAGGATTAGCTAAATCTCTTTCACCTGAATATCTTTCATTGGTTAACCATTCTTTCTCCGCACCCCAATCTATGTCCTCTTCTGGAGCCCAGATATCAGGTCTTCCTCCACTAAATCCAAAAGTCTTTCCACCCATAGATTCAATGGCAACATTTCCTGCTAAAATCAATAGATCAGCCCAACTAATTTGTTTTCCATATTTCTGTTTTACGGGCCATAACAACCTTCTGGCTTTATCTAAATTTCCGTTATCAGGCCAGCTGTTTAAAGGAGCAAAACGTTGTGCTCCGGTTCCGCCACCGCCTCTTCCATCAGTACTTCTATATGTTCCTGCTGCATGCCAAGTCATTCGGATGAAGAAAGGACCATAATGACCGTAATCTGCTGGCCACCATTCTTGAGAGTCCGTCATCAAATCATTGAGATCTTTTTTAAGAGCGTCATAGTCTATTTTTTCAAACTCTTCTACATAATCAAAATCTGGATCCATCGGATCAGACTTTTGATCGTGTTGATGAAGAATGCTGAGATTTAGCTGGTTAGGCCACCAATCTTTATTAGTAGTTCCGCTAGCATTATTAGTGGTAATGGAACCATGCATTACCGGACATTTACCTTCTGTTTCGTTAGACATCTATTTAACCCCTAAATTAAACTGTTAATAAAAAAATTTAAA
>Ga0209634_1003524_pt1 | contig 10539 bp, 15 predicted proteins | sample LinPmetageLP40_FD_184043 | JGI IMG/M metagenome (GOLD analysis project Ga0209634, IMG submission 184043) | Marine viral communities from the Pacific Ocean - LP-40 (SPAdes) (version 2) | ecosystem: Environmental > Aquatic > Marine > Oceanic | place: Pacific Ocean | collected 2010-08-26 | reverse complement strand
CCTCCTATAAAATGTCTCATATTTATTATTGGTAATGAGACTTAACCAAATCTTTTATTTAACTATTCATTATGCTTAACAGTATCACTGCAAACATTATTAAGGCTACGCCTATTGTCATCGTCATCGTCATAATTTACCTCTAAGTTATTTAATGATTCTTTGATTTTTCGATTTCTCTAATCAATCAATATAATAAGTATTTCACAATTTTAGTTCTAGGTCAATACTTTTAATAAAAAAAGTTCATTTATTTTTCTATTAAAAATATAGCCAGTTTTATAACATGGCTAGGTTATCGGGGATTAGATTCTTTTTTCTTGTTCTCTAATAATATGAGCTTGTAAATCTATCGGTAAAGCACTTTGCTTAACTGTATGCCATTGACTAGGCAACAGTCCATTTTTATTATTAGCTTTTCTATTGTAATGTTTCCCATTCATTAAAGAAGTCAACATTGCCACATGCTTTTCTTTTGAATAGTACCCTTTTAAAAGTTTTCTTTTCTGGTTCTTGCTTAGTTCTTTTGGCTCTAAACTTTCAACATATTGAAGCACTTCAACAGTACCACCATCAACATGGTTAATAAGTCTTTTTTCCATTCCCATAATATATACCTCTATGGTTGTTAATGCTTTTCGGAGTATCCTAGTAAGTCATGTACAAATTGTAGCACTATAAAAGTAAATAAGTAAATTAAAGTATACAAAATTTATATATTAAATATCTTGTAAAACTTTGCAAAGTATGATAAAGAAATACTAATAAACTTTTAAATATTATAAATCTTAAAAAGTCAATAGTATTTATGAATTATTTTAACTAAAGTACTGTATAAATATACAGCATCTTAAATGGCTCGTATTGCATTTTCTAAGGGTGGTTAAGGTCTCAACATCTATTAAAGGTTTATAAGCTTAGAGGGGCTTAGAATTGATGTTTATAAATAAGAATGATAATAGATTATAAATGATAAAATTATAGATAAAAAAAACCCCCAATAAAGGGGGCTATTGAAGTTTAATAAATTTTATCTGGCTAATTTCTCCATTATTAATCTATTAGTATCTATTGTTTCTTGAAGTTGTTTCAAGTCTGAATCATTCATAGTTAAACAATTTTTTCTGATATAGCGTTCCAATTCTAATGCTTCAGACCATAGACAATCTCTTATAATTTCAATTTCATTATTAGTTAAGTTTTTCATTTTTTTAAATCCTTATAAAGTTAATATCTCCATTATAATTACATAGTTTAATTTCAAAAGTCAATAGTATTTATGAATTATTTTAACTATATTACTGTATAAACATACAGTATCTTAAATGCCCTGTATTGCATTTAAATAGAAAATAGATGTTGGGCTATTGCTCAAGTGTTTAGAGCTTTAGAAGTTGTTAGAGGATACTTTTATATTAATTATTGATAATGTATTATAACCATCGAATTAATAAGACTCTAAAAAACTTCATAAACTAGATAAACTAGATAAGGGGCTTATCAAATCTTTTAAAGTGTGTCTAGTTTTTATACATATATTATATATACTTTAACACTTGTAAAATTTATAAAGTTATGATAGGGGAATTGACGTTTATAAAGTACTGTACGTTTATACAGTGTCATACGATTTAGTTATAATGTATTATAAGGGGGGCAGGACTGCCATACCCCCACCCACCCATATATCTAAATTACATACATTTTTACCCAATATCGGTATAAACCAGTTAGCCGCATACTCCTAAAACTTCATAATGTTTCAGACATAAAAAAACCCCTAGTTTTAGTAGAGGTTTGGATAGGTTTTACTGGTGTTGAACCGGGGGACGCTTTCAACTTTATTATACACTTACTTTTAAAGTTTGTCAAGTCTTTTTGAAAATACTTTTAAAGTTTATAAAGTACTTGACAAACTAAGAAATGATGTCTATAATAGAAGCATGAGTTACTTACCAGAGAAGAAACGGAATCTTACCGAGAAACAAGAAGCATTCTTGAATAATCTCGTAGAAACTGGTGGGGATTTCAAAAAGTCAGCGGAACTTGCAGGATATTCAGGCAATCACTATCAAATATTAAAATCATTAAAACACGAAGTAGTAGACTTAGCCAGTGACGTACTTGCGAGGGAAGCCCCTACAGCAGCATTCAAGCTTATAGATATAATGAAATCAGATAAGCCTGTTCCTCAAGCTAACAACAAGCTACAAGCTGCACAGACGATACTAGATAGGACTGGTGTTGTTAAAACAGATAAAGTAGATATCAATCATAGTGTTAGTGGTGGTATATTTATACTACCAGAAAAGCACACAATTGATATAGAAGCAGAGGATGCGGAATATAGTCCGCTGGACTAACTTATGAAACTTTGGATAACTGAACACGTTAATGAAGATGGAGCTGCAATAGGTCCATACATTAAAGCTGATACAGTTGCCCAAGCTAATAGAATAGCAATACAATACGGATTGTTAGTATTAGGAGAAATCCAAGAACTAGAATACAGCAACGAAGAAGAGAAAAGGATAGTCCACTAGGACTAGGATAATAGACTAATGAGCATTACATATAGAGGAGAAACATTCTCAGGATATAATAAACCTAAGAGAACTCCAAAACATCCAACTAAATCACACGTGGTGTTAGCTAAAGAAGGCAGCACTATTAAAATGATTAGGTTTGGTGAACAAGGAGCTTCTACAGCAGGTAAACCTAAAGCAGGTGAGTCTGCTCGTATGAAAGCAAAACGTAAATCTTTTAAAGCTAGACACGCTAAGAACATTAAGAAAGGTAAATTATCTGCAGCTTATTGGGCTGATAAGGTTAAGTGGTAAGTGGCATACTCTCAAAAAGTAGTTGATAGGTTTGAAAGTGTTTTAAACAATCCAGCAAAACATTCTGTTGGAAGGTTTGACCCTAAAGACCCTAATGTTGCTACAGGCATGACAGGTGCTCCTGCATGTGGTGATGTTATGAAGCTACAGATTAAACTAAACAATAACATTATAGAAGATGTTAAGTTTAAAACATATGGATGCGGAAGTGCTATTGCATCCTCAACTTTGTTTGTAGATATGTTAAAAGGTAAAACTATAGAAGAAGCTAAACTTATTAAAGATAAAGATATAGCAGAAGCTTTAGAGTTACCACCAATTAAACTACATTGTAGTGTGTTAGCTGAAGATAGTATTAAAGAAGCTATAAAAGATTGGGAAAATAAATTAGCACATAGAAGACACAATTATTATGGGTAAACAAATAGGAAGCGATGCAACACCTATGACTTTTAGAAAAAGTATCTATGGTAAAAGTGATGGAGGTAAAGGTGCAAGACCTAGAATAAACACGCACTCAAAACAATACTCAGATAACTGGGATAGAATTTTTGGTAAAAAAAATGGCGACAAAGAAAAAAAGTAAATCAACCGTAAACAAAGCTGGTAATTATACCAAGCCAACTTTGCGTAAGAGGCTTTTCAACAGAGTTAAAGCCGGTACTAAAGGTGGTAAAGCCGGTCAATGGTCTGCTCGAAAAGCCCAGCTCTTAGCAAAATTATATAAAGCTGCCGGAGGTGGTTATAAATGATAATAGGATTAAAACAATTGATAGTAGAATTAATGGACAAAGCAAAGAAATGTTATGCAAAGCTTTTTAAAAAATGTTTAACACCAACAAAAAAGAAAAATGTCAAGTCTAAAAAAGTCACAAAGAAGTCTTAGAAATTGGACAGAGCAAGATTGGGGTACCAAAAGTGGTAAGCCGTCTGCGAAAACGGGTGAGAGGTATCTCCCAAAGAAGGCGATTGAATCATTATCGTCTGAAGAATATGCAAGAACAACAAAAGCTAAACGAGAAGGAACTAAAAAAGGAAGACAGTTCGTTAAGCAACCTAAAAAAATAGCAAAGAAAACAGCAAAGTATAGATGAGAGAAGGATATATAAAAAGAGCTACATCAACCATACCCTTTGGTTATGAGTTAGATAACGAAGCAAGTAGTTTTTTAAAACCAATAGAGCCTGAGTTAGAAGCATTACAGGTTGCAGAGAATATGGTAGTCAATGAAGAAATATCATTACAAGCAGCATGTGATTGGTTAGAATATAAGACGGACAGACGAATGTCTGCTCCGGGCTTGAAAAAACATATAGATAAAAAGTATGGATTACGAAGCGAAAGATTGGGAACTGAACCCACATCTTTACTTGCAAGATAGCGAAGGCAATTTTGTATTAAAAAAAGATGGTACGCCTCGTAAAAAAGGTGGACGACCTACTAACGATGCTGAAGCTGTAGCACGTAGAACCGTATCACGTAAACAAAAGAATATTCAAAAGCTAGAGCAAAAGCTCAACAACGCTAAGAAGTCATTCAAAAAACAAAAAACAACTCTTGAAAAGCTTGACAATACTAAAGAAGGTATTGTTACTGACGATGATTTAAGTAAACTTCCTAAAGCTGTACAAGAACACTTAGACAATCATCACGTATATTTTCACGCCAATGAAGGTCCACAAACAGATTTTCTTGCTGCTGGTGAAAAAGATGTGTTATATGGTGGAGCTGCCGGTGGTGGTAAATCATATGCAATGATAGTTGACCCATTAAGATACGCACACAAGTCAGCACACAGAGCTTTAATACTTAGAAGGTCTATGCCAGAACTAAGAGAAATGATAGATAAATCTCGTGAACTATATCCACAAGCATTTCCCGGTGCTAAGTTTAGAGAAGTAGAAAAACTTTGGAACTTTCCATCAGGTGCTAAAGTAGAATTTGGTTTCTTAGAACGAGATGCAGACGTATACAGATATCAAGGACAAGCATATAGTTGGATAGGATTTGATGAGATAACTCATTTACCTACAGAGTTCTCATGGAACTATCTTGCTTCTCGTCTTAGAACAACAGATAAAGAAATACAAACATACTTACGCTGTACTGCTAACCCCGGTGGTGTTGGTTCGCACTGGGTTAAGAATAGATATATAGAACCTAGCGAACACAACAAAAGTTTTTTAGGTAAGGATGGTTTAACTCGTAAGTTTATTCCTGCTAAGTTAGCTGATAATCCTTATCTTTCAGAAGATGGTGTGTATGAGCAGATGCTTAAATCTTTACCACCAACTCAACGACAACAACTACTAGAAGGTAACTGGGATGTAGCTGAAGGAGCTGCCTTTACAGAATTTGAACCGTCTAAACATGTAATTACTCCTTTTGCTTTACCTATACACTGGGAAAGAGTAAAAGCAGTTGACTATGGATACGCTGCAGAAAGCTGTTGTTTATGGGGTATTATGGACATGAATGACAATACTTTAATAATATATAGAGAATTATACAGAAAAGGCTTGACAGGTGAGGAATTAGGTGCTATAATAACAGATATGGAGACCGAAGACCCTTTTTCAGTTAACGGAGTCCTAGATACTGCAGCATGGGCAAAGACAGGAACAACTGGTCCAACTGTAGGAGAAAGTTTAATTAGAGCTGGTCATAAGTTAAGACGAGCTGATAAGAATAGAATACAAGGTAAGATACAACTACACGAGTATTTAAAGATTAGAGAAAATGGTAGACCTAAGTTACAGATATTTAATACATGTCCTAACTTGATAAGAGAAATACAGTCTATACCATTATCTAAAACTAATCCAGAAGACGTAGACACAAACGCTTCTGACCACGCATATGATGCACTGCGTTATATGATAATGAGCAGACCTAGAATGGAAAGCCCATTAGAAAGAATGCGAGGTTTAAAGAGAGAAATGTATAGACCAGTTGATTCAACATTTGGTTATTAAAATATGGCAGACAACGAAAATACATTTTTAAATGCTGATAACATCTACGAAGAAGTAGAAGGCGAATCTGGAGTTCAATTAACTTTAGAAGAAGACCAGCAAAGAAATCTTATTGGTATTATTAAAGGTAGATTTGCACAAGCTGAAGATGCTAGACAAACAGACGAGAAAAGATGGTTAAAGGCTTATGAAAACTATAGAGGTCTTTATGCTAAAGGTGTTAAGTTTAGAGAGTCAGAAAAGTCTAGAGTATTTGTAAAGGTTACTAAAACTAAAGTACTAGCTGCTTTTGGACAGTTAGTTGATGTTATATTTGGTACAGGTAAATTTCCAATAGGAATTTCTGAAACTAAAATAGCTGAAGGTGAAACTAACTTTGCACACTTAGATAGTTCTGCTCCTTCTCCAAGTTTAGAAACTTCTCAACCTGATAACATAGGTAATAGAGAAGGTTCTAATGTAAATCCATATGATGTTGGATACGAAGGAGATGGTAAAACTTTAAAACCCGGGTCTACTTACCACAATGGTATTTTTATGGATACTATAGAAGACCAAGCCGAAGAAGCTGGTATATTAGTAGACGGTGTAAGTCCTGACCCACAGAAAATAGAAATGTCTCCTGCACAAAGAGCTGCAAGGAGAATGGAAAAACTTATTCATGACCAGATTGAAGAATCTAATGGTAACTCAGAATTAAGAAATGCTCTTTTAGAATCTGCTTTATTAGGTACAGGGATTGTAAAAGGACCATTTAATTTTAATAAAAAACTTCATAAGTGGGATACAGACGAAGAAGGAAATAGAAATTATAATCCACTAGAAGTTAGAGTTCCTAGAATAGAGTTTGTAAGTTGTTGGGATTTTTATCCAGACCCTAATGCAACTAACATGGACGAATGTGAATACATTGTTCATAGACATAAAATGAATAGAAGTCAATTAAGACAGTTAAGAAACATGCCTTACTTTGATGATGATGCTATACGTAATGCAATTCAAATGGGTGCTAACTACGTAGAAAAAGATTTTGAAAGCCAGTTAAAAGATGATGCTAGAGGAGACTATGATATAGATAGTAGCTTTGAAGTATTAGAATACTGGGGAATGATGGATGCAGAATACGCTAGAGAAGTAGGAATTGACTTACCCGACACGGTTGATGACTTAGATGAGGTACAAGTTAATGTATGGACATGTGGACATTACTTATTAAGAGCTGTACTAAATCCATTTACTCCATATAGATTACCTTATAACGCTTTTCCATACGAAAGAAATCCATATAACTTCTTTGGTATTGGTGTAGCAGAGAACATGGATGATTCTCAACAGATTATGAATGGTCATGCAAGAATGGCTATTGACAACCTAGCAATGTCTGGGTCTTTAGTATTTGATGTAGATGAGTCTGCCTTAGTAGGTGGACAATCAATGGAAATATATCCGGGTAAAGTCTTTAGAAGACAAGCTGGAATGCCGGGACAAGCAATACACGGATTAAAATTTCCTAATACATCACAAGAAAACTTAATGATGTTTGATAAGTTTAGACAACTTGCAGATGAGCAAACAGGAATACCTAGTTACTCACACGGACAAACAGGTGTTCAAAGTATGACAAGAACTGCTTCAGGTATGTCTATGTTACTTGGAGCATCAAGTTTAAATATTAAAACAGTTATTAAAAATCTTGATGACTTTTTATTAAGACCACTTGGAGAATCTTATTTCCAGTGGAACATGCAGTTCTTAGAAGATGAGTTGGATGTTAAAGGTGATTTAGAGGTTAAGGCTACTGGAACAAATAGCTTGATGCAGAAAGAAGTTAGAAGTCAAAGACTTACTATGTTTTTACAAACTGCACAAAGTCCTGCTATTGCTCCGTTTGTTAAGATTTCTAAACTCGTTAGTGAATTAGCCTACAGCTTAGATTTAGACCCTGATGAAATACTCAATGACCCTGAAGAAGCTGCTGTAATGGCTCAAATAATAGGAATGCAAAATGCTGGACAAACAAATGGCGAAGAAGCTCAACCCAATAGTGAACAGTCCCCAATGGCAGGACCTCAAGGAGTACCTCAACAGCCTCAAGAACTTGGAGCTACAGGCACTGGTGGTGGCAACATCGGAACAGGAAATGTACCGGTTGCAGGGGAAGCTGAATTTTCTGGGCAAACTGGAGCAGCTGGACCTACAGGTTAAAGAAGCAATACTAAGAAAAGAGGAAATATAATGAAATCAATGTTAGATGATGATAAAAAATTTGACGATGAAAAATATTATAAAGAAGTTAAAGAAGGAAAACACGATAAAGACCTTAGGGAAATGTTACGAGTAGAATTAAAAAAAGGTAATGAAAAAGGATACGATGTTTTTGAACAAGCTTTAAAAGGATATAAATCTGGAAGTGAACTTGCTAAAGCAAGACTTGACAGAGCTAGAATAATAATGAAACAAGAACAAGATAGAGATATTAGACTTCTTAATTCTGACGAGCAAAATTTCTTACAACAAATGGAAATTTTTATGGATGACCCTAATAAACGAGAAGAAAAATATACAGGTGGAAAAACAATGAACATATTAGATGATGATAAAAAAAGAATGAATTACTCAAACGGAGAATACGTACCTACTACTCCTCAAAAAAGATATGATTCTTTTATTAATCAAGATATAAAATATTTAAAAGAGTTAGGTGATGACTATTACAACTCTGGAAGTTCAGGCATGTTTAAAAGAGCAAAACAAGCTATGGGAGACTTTGGACAAGGAGAAAGACTTTTAAATGATTTAAGAAAAGTTAGAAGAGAAATGGGAGATGACCGTTCAGATGATGACCTTTTAAAAATGATAAACACGCAATTTAAAGATAGTGGATTAAATTATACAGTTTCTAGTTCTTTTATAAAAAGAGATAAAAAAGCTGAAGGCAAATTAGTAGGAAATCAAAAAGAAATAGACGCTAATAATGATGGTAAAATTACTGGTGATGATTTTAAATTATTACAAAAAGCTGAAGGTGGTTCTATGGACGACCAGATGTTAATGGTTATGACACCGCCAATGGAATCTAATATGGAATCTGATGATGACATGGAAGATAACTATACAAAATTTATAATGGAAGAAGCATTAAGCGAAGAAGAAGAAGATATGCTAACTTCCAAACTAGAACAAGACGAGGAATTATCTATGTTATTTGATAAAATAATAGATGTTGCTCAAGAATTTGCTGGGTCTGGTCCTGTTGAAGGACCGGGTTCAGGAGTCTCTGATTCGATACCCGCAAGGTTATCTGATGGAGAATTTGTCTTTACTGCAAAAGCTGTAGAAGAAATCGGAGAAGACACTTTAATGTCTATGATGAAAGATGCTGAAGCTAGTGCAGATGGAAGACAAGAACTAGCGATGGGTGGAGAACCTGAAGAAAAAGAAACAATGGGAATGAACCAATTTGGACAACCTATAGATTCTGACGTTACAGATGATGAGATACGTAAAGGTATGTTATCAGCAAACCCAAGACTAAAATAACGATAGAGCTACCCTAGGATACTAGGCACTTTATCAAAATAATAACCGAAAGGCTACCTTTACAATACAAGCCCTCTAGTCGACATAGAGCTACCTTGTGAACAAAGCCCCAATTAGGAGAAAGAAAATGGCTAATACAGTCAAGAAAGAAGAAGTACCAAACCCTTATAATGCAAAAAAAGATTGGCACACAGAAGATGGTAAACCTTTTGAATCATCAAATAATATGTATTTTGAAGAACCTCAGAATAGACTTTTTGATAGCAACGACATAACTGAAGTTGGCGAACAAGGAAGTGTAAACACTGAAGAACTGGTAAGTAAGAAGAATGCTCCTTACAAAAAACCAGACTACAAAAAAAGATATGATGATTTAAAGAAACATTATGATAGTAAACTTAATGAGTTTAAATCTAGAGAACAAGAGTTAATAGAAGAGGCTACTAGTAATAGAACCGAATATACAGCTCCTAAATCTCCAGAAGAACTAGAAGAGTTTAAAAATAACTATCCTGATGTGTACGAAGTTGTAGAAACTGTTGCTCATATGCAATCTGAGACTAAAGCAAAAGTTCTAGAAGAACGCCTTAGTAAACTCCAAGAACGCGAGAATCAGCTAATACGACAAAGTGCAGAACAAAGGTTAAACGAAAGACATCCTGATTTTGAAGATATCAGAAACAGTGACGACTTTCATGGTTGGGCAAAAGAACAGCCTAAGTCTATTCAAGATTGGATATACTCAAATGCTGACGATGCTGACCTAGCTTCACGTGCTTTAGATTTATTTAAAAAAGATTTTGGTATAGAACCTATCAAGACTAAGTCATCTTCTAAACCGACTAGACAATCTGCTGCAGATATGGTCTCCACTAAAACAACTAGTGTAGAACCTTCTCAGGAGAAAATATGGTCATTAAGGGAGATAGAAGCTATGTCTGTACAAGAGTTTGATAAGCATGAAGTTGCTATATCAGACGCTATGCAGCAGGGCAGAATCTCAGATTAAACTATTTTAACTTAACAGGAGAAAATCATGGCTCAATTTTTTGAACCAAGTACTGATACAAATGCAAACTTTGCAAACTCTGTAAGTGGACAAACTAATAGTTTCTTCCTACCTTCGGTTTATTCTAAAAAGGTAATGAACTTTTTTAGGAAAGCCTCAGTAGTAGAAGCTATCA
>Ga0209634_1003523_pt1 | contig 10544 bp, 13 predicted proteins | sample LinPmetageLP40_FD_184043 | JGI IMG/M metagenome (GOLD analysis project Ga0209634, IMG submission 184043) | Marine viral communities from the Pacific Ocean - LP-40 (SPAdes) (version 2) | ecosystem: Environmental > Aquatic > Marine > Oceanic | place: Pacific Ocean | collected 2010-08-26 | reverse complement strand
GTGTCCTGAGTAAATTCGTCGTCTTCAAGTGCGTTTAACTTCAACCCTTTATGTTGATTCCATTCGGCATTAACCTTCTTGCGAGTCGTATTCAAATAGCAGATATTAATGGGATTCTTTTTTGATCCAAATTTGCTGAGACTAATGTTGTCGATGTCTTCCAAAATGTCCCACAATTCCTTATCGTATCGTTGCATTTCTGTCAGTTCGCATTTGAGACCCCGAGCGAGATAATGGACTGCTGGGTGATCGAAATAATCATCCCAACCGTCGAGCTCTACTGGGGGGCATTGTCTTTTATCACCAATCAATAAAAAGGGGCAACCAGTCTCGTCCTTTAGCTTGCAAAGAATTCGCCAAATTTCAGCAGTAATCATGGAGATTTCGTCGATGATAATCCAAGGCTGGTCGCGTTTCAATTCGTTTACGGTCTTTTGTTTTATTTCGTGATTGATATCCATATTTAATAAGTTGTGAATGGTGACTCCACCTATCATGTGAGCTGCTTTATGAGTGGGAGCAGCAATGCGAACATTCAAAGCTTTCATGATTTGTTTTGCTGTGTATGTTTTACCAGTGCCTGCTCGTCCTTCTAAGAGAAGACCCTTATTACCTATCATTGCCTCACGAATATCTCCCTCTACAATTCGCCACACGTCCTTAGTTGGAAGTGCTACATTTCTGTCTGTATTCATTTCCGTATCCATATGTTTAGGCATAATACACTCTGAAAATTCTCCCACTACATCGCTGTCAAAATCATTCACAGGGTTAGTCATAACTACACAATCAGTTTTTCTGAATGCAACTTGTCCTCCGATTTGTTGGCTCATTTGATGTAAACGAATATTGCTCCCGTCTAAAATTTGGATATACATCGGGATATTGTGTTCGGGTAAATCTGACACAACTTGATTTCCATAAATATAATAGTCGTCTTGCTTTTTCAGGAATTCTGATTCTAATTCTCGCATTCCATTAAATACTTGCTCGACGTCCGTGTTTACTTTTATATTGTATCGAGAAGATTTGTCTTTTCCCAAAAACCCCGAGATTTGATTTATCATTAATTTAGCCAAGTCCTTTGAATCTCCACACTTGTCAATAAAACCATGTATGATCTGAGAGAGGTAATCTTTTTCAATTTTCTTTGTAGATAGAATTTGATGTGTGATATTCATTTGAATTCCAAATTCATCAGCATATTCCAAAATCTTATTTGAATACCAATTAGATCCGTGAAGGATTGTGTAATCATTTGTTTCCACAAAAAACAACCCGAGCTTTAATTCTCCCGCATAAATTTCCAGGCAGTCGTTAAATCCAAGCATTAGCCAATCGTCTCTGGGATTCAACATTTCTGCTCTATAACATTTATTAATGTCGAAGGCTTTCAAGCCTTTCGAATCAATAGACACACCCGTCGAACCGTAGTGTGTGCGCCACTTGACCCCTTCTTTTTTCAGTTCATAATTAACCTTAGGGTTTGGTCTGCTTTTTTCTTTTAGTGGGTGGATTTCCCTCATGGTAGAATTGACTACATGAGTAAGTTTAGAATCGGCATCAAATTTCTCCTTGATAAGTTTATGTTCGTCCATTTCATTCGAGTCCAACAAAATATATTTCTTTTCACCAATAACAAAATTTGACACTTGTCCGTCATAATGAATATTTCTATCCAAGGGTTGCGTATTCAAATCTTTACAAATCTCAATAAATTTTGCGTCTTTATCATCGGTTTCGATGACTTCAATTTCGTATTCTTTTTTCTCAGTCTCCTTGGAATCTTTGCTATAGTGAGTTTTGGTATGTGTCATTTTGAGTTGGTGCGCGGATTTGTCAACAATTGGATAGAAATGATTGTTCTTAATTCTAAATTGAATAGGATTAGCTCCCTTGTTTGAATTCTTTACCGTTGGTTTGTAATACATAATTTCCTCATCGTCGTCATTAAGGCAATACATAGATAACTTTGCCTTGACCGCGAAATTCTTAATCATGTCGCAATTGACACCTTTAGTTAAGCCATTGTCATTATCAAAATCGGAAAGAACTGCGTCGAGTGTTTCATAATTCTTACACATTTTTTTACACCCTGGAACATCTTTGTATGTGTGAATTAAATAGTCATACACACAATGACCCGTGTTCGTGTCCCATTCATGAGTTCCCCAGCCGTCGACCATTAATGCACCACATTCCTTCATTCTAATTTTGACTAACGCGTTTTTCCCTTTGAGTTGTCCTTTTATTCTTGACTTTTGGATCATTCGCACATTCTTAATATCTTCGGTGTAGGGCGATTCAAGTCTCTTCTGTTTGAAATTTTCAAATTCCTTTTTAGCTTTGGAAGTAATTTGAGAAATGTTATTAACCTTGAACGTGAGTTCTTCCGATTCACGTTTATCTATATAACCTTTCTTGTTCGAATATGTAGTAGTAAAGGTCGCTCGAACGGTCACATAATATGTTTCGTCCTTAGAAGTTTTTTTCTTTCGCGGAGGCATTATATTATCCATAGATTATTATTTTCAAAAGAATTTAATACCTTAAGTCCTTTTCAAAATTTTTCGTCCTTAATATTTTTTTGAAAACTGAGAATTTTAACTTTAAGCCTTTACAATACAAATATGCCCGTATCGAGCTAAGAATGAACTGTTTTGTTTACAGCCAAGGCGACCGTCGAAAGGATTTTCATCGACACGTCCTCGTGTGCGGATTCGCCAAACTTTTTCTGGAGTGAGTTCCAGTCCAAATGTTTTATTGATATCAGCGCAGTTATGACATTTGCGAGTGCGGAATTGTTTTGTTTCGTCGTCAAAAACAGTGACAATCCATTTGGGGAGACTGCGAACATATGTCATGTATCTTAAAATAGTTTAGAAAATAAACTTTAAACTATTCTAAAATGACGACACATGTTAAAGAATATACAAAAAAAATTAAAAATTTTATGAGAAGAACAGGGGTTGCTGATATATTTTCACAGGGATACGATGAAGTTTCAGACCAAATGACAATGGATGAATATGCCGTAAACTGTTGGATCTTATTCATGTGTGAATATCAAAGGAAATCTCTCGACGAAGCATGTAGGGGAATGCCGAAAGAATTTTTATGGATAAAAAGAAAACATCGCTGGGGTAAATTTCATATAGCTTTACAAATTGCTATGAATCATAACAAAAAAATAGATACAATTAGACAAAATATTAAAATGGAATCGTTGCAAAATTATTCACATTCCATACAACCAATTCGTTCCTGTAAACCATCTAAGACTTTATCGCTCAGTTCAAGTTTACACCAAGAACCCCCTCTGACATTTTGAATTCCAAAAGTCTTCATTAATTCCAAAACTTTCTGATTTTCCCAATCACCTTCTACGTCCATTTCTATACTGTAAACAGATACGGGAGGGAATAACGATGTAAACAAAGATCCGTCTTTAGAACAATGTTGAGACCATCTTTTATTAAAATCGAGAGTTATACCACAGTAGTAATGTTCGCCTTCACATTTCAGCACATACCCACATGGTTTAACCGTGATTGGTTTCAAGTGCATTAATATTAAAATAAGTCAATATAATAATGGCAGCTCCTTACAAAAAAGGCACAAATACATTTTCAAAACATGACTCCTATATGACACCTAAAAGTGCCTGGGAAAATATAAAACAATACATACCAAAAGATAAAACCATCTGGGAATCTGCTTACGGAGATGGTAGTTCTGGTAAAAATCTAACCGACTTAGGATTTAACGTAATCCATCGAGAATTAGACTATTTTGTAGACGAACCTGAAAATTGGGATATTCAAATTACAAACCCTCCTTATACGTTAAAAAAAGAATGGCTCACGCGTGCAAAAGAGACATCGAAACCTTTCATTTTGCTTATGCCTTGCTCTGTAATTGGACGTTTATATTTCATGGAACTATTTCAATACGAAAAGATACAGATTATAATACCCAGGAAAAGAATTCAGTTCGTCAAAAAAGTCAATGGAGAAGTTCCAAAAGATTTCAAACCACAATGTTCCTTCGATTGTTTTTATTTCTGTTGGAGAATGGATTTACCACAAGATATTATGTGGTTAGAATAAGTTGCCCTCCAGAGGGCAAGGAAAGAAGGGTCTTCAGACCCTTTCTTTTCGTCCTTTTCCATTTCAATCTGGAATTCATTTCTAAAATGTAAATTTGTAATTCTATCGAAAGTTTGTCCCAATGATTCATTTTAATATGGTTTGACATTCTTCAGTTGAGCCTTTACTTTTTTGACCTTTGATTTGGGAACAATCATCTCCCCTTTATGAACTTTTATGAGTCCAGTTTTTGTAACCATGCCGCCTCTATAAAATTGTGGGATTATAGCACGAGCTGCATTGAGACCGCTACCCGCTGGCGTTTTTAATGGATCTATGGAGATTGACCTGTATGGATATTCGTATTGATGTTTTTGTGTATGCTTTTGTTCTGGAGTCAATTTAGCAAACGCTTTTTCAGCTTTTATAATGTTAATGGCTGCCCCAGCTGGGATTGGATTCGTCATATTAATTTACAGTGAAAAAATAAATTCAAAACATATGTTCCCAATCATCAATCGTTATAGGCCGATATATTTGAGCTGGGGGTTGGTAATCTTCTCCTTCATAAGCTGAATCTGAATCTGTATCTTGTAATAATTGGGGGTCATACGTGTAATCTTCTCCTTCATAAGCTGAATCTGTATCTTGTAATAATTCACCTATATTGACATATTCCACTGCGTCATAAAAAAAATCCTCCTGTGCGTCGTGGAACTCTTCTTCTGGTTCGCTCATTTAATTAACGTCTTGATTTTTTTATGAACCTCCAAAAAGAGCATATATCAAATTAGGGGGTATTCGGTACATATTCATTCGTGACAAATGACAACGACTAATCGAGAGTTTATGTTTATTACCAATCATATTACCACAGTTCTTATTACATCTTAAAGCATTAAAACCTAATTTATTAGTCCATATTCGAGTTGCCTTTTTATAGCCCCAGTCGCAATATCTGCAATAATCCACAGTATAAAATGGTTTATCAACATAATCTTTCATTCTTCCTGTGTCAGGGTTTTCAATAAAATATAATTTAGGTGAAAAATAATCAATAATTTCCTCTGCTTTACGTAAAATAGGTAAACCAACATTCACCATACGCTCATCTAAATTTTCTTTTGTAGCAATTTCCCAATTTAAATTTTTCAATGGTCTTCCAATACGACATCTTACAGCTAAACTAAATGTTTCACACGGTGGAGAAGCCCATATAATATCGAAATAGCCTTTTGGATAAGCAGATCTATAATCCCAGTCTAATATATTACAATTAATGTCAGCATCTTTTAGGTCTAAACTTATTACTTCGTGACCTAATTCTTTACATACTTTCCCAACGCTTCCTGTACCACTAAATAATTCTAAAACTTTCATTTTACCTTACATTGACTGACATTTAATTATTTATCAAATTTTTAATTTGGAGTGTTTCTTGAAAACTTGGCTTACGAATTGTTCCCGATTCCACTCCAGCGCTGTATTTTATTTGTTCGACGACTTCATCACCTCTGAGGCTCACTTCCCTAACGATTAAATTTTGTGTCCCCATTTTTAGTCGTTCAGAAGTGCGTCTATTCACGACTTCTCTTTTGCTGGGATTTTGAACTTCATCTGAGCGTATTACACTAAACAATTTATCAAGCGGCACTTTGAACCATTCCTTACCCCTGACAGGTTTAAAACCCATTTGGTTCAATTTCCGCTTTAGAGCAGTTTCGATCAAGTCAACCAAATACGTCGAAACTCCTTTTTCATTTTCGAATAAACTTTTTGGAATAACTTGAATAAATCTGACACGGACACCCACGTCTCCACGAGCTTTGAATCCAAAATAATCCTGATAACTCTTCAGCCGTGCATTACCTATTCGTGTTTTTCCTAATTTATACACAGATTCGTCTACTGTTCTGTTTCGCAATTGCCTTCCTGTTTTATTGTCCGATTCCATCCCAGATTGAACCACGTAAAGGAAGTGTTTGTCTTTCAATTCTGATTCATATTTACTCATGAAGTCGTCCATATCTTCATCCCCCGTCCATGAGAACATAATTAAAATACCTACGATTATTAATGAAACTGTTGTGCGGTGATTGTATGGATAAATTAGATGAATTAGAAAAAAATAGTGTTGATGTTTTATTTTGCGACCCTCCCTATATACCTCCCGAACACAAGGCAGGTCTAACAAAATACACAAAAACTTTGTCCGAGTTCGGTATTCTGGAATGTTTTTATAAGTTGTTTTTACAAAAGATAAATAGAGTCATGAAAAAAACAGGACGAATCTATCTTTTTTGTAACTCTGATTCTTACCCCATGTTTTATCTACATCTTTTCCCTTATGTAAAAAAAATGAGATGTTTTGTTTGGAATAAAATTATGTGTTCTTTGGGTTATACATTCAGACATCAACACGAACTTATTTTATATGGTGAACTGAATGAAGCTAAACCTATAAAATGCGGAACAGGTGACATATTCAATTATAGAGCGGTGAAAGCTAATGAAAAAACCCATCCAGCAGAAAAACCTGTTGATTTATTAGAACACATAATAAGTAATGTTGTAGATAAAGACAGTGTGGTTTTAGATCCATTTATGGGAACTGGATCTATCGGACAAGCGTGCAAGAATTTAGGGTGTAAATATATTGGAATTGAATTAGAACCATCCTATTTTGAAATTGCTAAAAAAAAGTTGTAATATAATAATGGAGCTGTACCACGCTGATTGTTTCGATGTTTTTCCTGACATTGAAGATCATAGTGTAGATTTAGTATTAGTCGATTTGCCTTACGCACAAACTTCCTGTAAGTGGGACATATGTATCGACTTGGAGAAAATGTGGAAAGAATTAGCACGAATCGCCAAAGTTGGTGCTAATTTTGTTTTTACCACGACCACTAAGTTTGGTTATAAATTGATACAGTCTAACGAAAAAGGGTTCAGGTATGATTTGGTATGGGAAAAGAATTATGCTGTTGGTTTTTTGAATGCTAATAAACAACCATTACGAAACCACGAAATGATTTACGTATTTGGTAAAGGTTCTGCTACTTATGTTCCGCAGAAAACAGAAGGGAAACCATATGAGTCAAAAGGTGGTGAATTACCTGAATTCTATTGTGGAAATAAAAAAAGAAGTGGTATTGAAAACACAGGCGACAGGCATCCTAAATCTGTCATTCATGAAACAACGTATAATCCGCAGAAAACTCCTGGTGAGCCTTATCCCACATCAGTTCATAAATACAAAAATACAGACAAAAACAATGCTTACGGAAAAAAAGAAGTTTTAACCAACGCAAACACAGGTGAAAGACATCCTAAATCTGTCATTCATGAAACAACGTATAATCCGCAGAAAACAGAAGGAAAACCTTACACAATGAAGAGAAACGGTGCTAAAGAAAATAATTTACTCTACGGGAACATCGGTGAACGAACTGATATTGAAAACACAGGCGATAGATATCCTAAATCAATTGTGCCTATCACAAATGACAACAGAGGTAAAATACACCCTACACAGAAGCCAGTTGCGTTGATGGAATGGTTGATAAAAACATACAGCAATGAAGGAGACCTGGTTCTGGATTTCTGCGCTGGATCTGGATCAACTGGCGTGGCGTGCATGCGAACAAATAGAAAATGTATCTTGATCGAGAAAGACCTTGAAAATTATAATAAAATGGAAATTAACATTAATGGAAATATTTCTTGATTGTCTCAGTGATTTAATATATGATTTAATTAATGGCGTGTAGCTTTTGTAGTGGCGACCTTGGACGAGCGTATATCCATAATTGTATTACCAATCACTACGCGTGTTTAAAATGTGCCTTCAAGCAAAATAATCCCTTGGTATATAATATAGTCAAACATGTCTTCCCCGAACGAAGAACCTTGGTATAAAACTTTTAATGACATTTTTTTCATAACTTTAGCAACTGCACTCTTCGGTTTTGGTGGTGTTGTCGTGAATTCTGTCATAAAATCCAAATGTAGGAGTGTAAGCTGTTGTTGGAATGCCTTTCGATGCGAAAGAGACCTTGAAAATGTAGACCAAACAACAGATGAATCAACAAGTCCAACAGCACCACCGCCTCAATTACCGCCAAGATTAAATCGTGTATAATAGTAATGAAGGTCGCAGTCATACCCGATAAATGTGATCTAAAAGTTGCTAAAAGTTCAGCATTTAAGATTAAAACCGAAGACCATGTTCCTAATCTTCACGGTGTGTTCCTTGCTGTTGGAAAACGCGGGTCGGGAAAATCAACAGCAGCAACTGGTTTAATTAAAATGTACCAGGAAGACAAATCCAATTCATTTCGTGTGTTGGTAATTAGTCCAACATTCAATTCTAATCTTGCACTGATGAAAGACCTCAATATTGATGAAAATGATATATGGGAAGACCCAGATGATCCCACAATTGTAGACCAAATAAAAGCTGTGGTCGAGCAAGAAAGGGACGATTACATCAAATATCATTATTTATTAAAACGGTATAACGACCTCATGAAAAGTTTACAAAATCATCAGAATTTGGATCAATTTGAAGACCTTTTGCTCGAATTCTATGACCCTTACACAAATACATTTAATCCTCCGAAACACAGACATAACGGCAAAAAACCAGTCATGATACTCGTCTGCGATGATTGTCAGTCGACCCGCTTGTACTCTAACCGCAAATTTAACAATCTTATAACGCGACACAGACATATTGGTATGTTTCCAGAAGGAGGAGCATTAGGTATAACAATCATGATGGCAGCACAAAATTATACAGCGCAAAATGGAGGTATTTCCAAAGCAGTTCGTGGAAACGTAACAGTTTTATTTTTATGGAAAACTAAAAATAGCAAAGAGTTAGATTTTATTGCTGATGAATTCTCTGGGGAAATCTCTAAGGACGAATTCTATAAGGTTTACGAGTATGCGACAGCTACGCCACATGCCTTCCTCATGATTGACCTACATCCAAAAGACATACATCCCAGCGGATTTCGTAAGAATTTTAACGAATTCATATTAAAATCTTCTGTTATAGAAAAGGATGACAGAACCGACTGAAGAAAATCCAGAAGTCGAGACAACCCCCGAGCCTCCAAAATCAGGAAGATCCAATCGCAGTCCAGCCCAAAAGGAAGCGTTGGAAAGAGCCAGATTACTTGCAATCGAAAAGCGTAAGCAATATGCTAAGGAAAGAAAGGAAAAATCAAAACCAGAGCCCGAACCCGAACCCGAACCAAAACCAGAGCCAAAACCAGAGCCAACTCCCGAACCCGAACCCGCTCCCGAACCCGAAGATAAAACGTATCATAATGGTAATTTAAAGGGACGACCTATACCTATCGAAAAACCTAAAGCACGAATCCGAAAATGTCCCTATCGAAATATATATTTTCTTGAGTAATTATAATGGACTTGCGGTATATACACTGCCGTAGCGATGAAATACAGTCAGATATAAACACTGCTGATTACCACGTCAGATTTAAATACCCATTAAAAAATGTAAAAAGGTGTGCGATTTCTCATTTCACCATGGGAAATACAGTCCCAGTAATTCATGGTGAACGTCCACAAATGGAATTTCTGGTGACTTTCAAAAAGACTTCTACTAAATGGGTGTTACAAAGCCTTAAAATTGATTTAGACCGCGGAGATTATAACACTTCATCTTTAGCTGCAGAACTCACCGCTAAAATAGATGCTAAGATGACTGAACTCGGAGCTCTACTACCCAATACTCTTGGTATTACAATTGATACATTTACTGACGGTCATGGAGAAACTAAGTTAAGAATAAATTATACAAATAACGCCGCAACTCCTGTTGTTATAACACCTGTTGGCAATTTTTGGAGTATTTTCGGATTAGCTAACACTCAATATGTAGCTAAGGGTCAAGTTGATACAGAAATTGAGAAATTAAAGGCTAATTTACCAATCGGCACTTCAAACATTATTGATGCAAATTATTCCCCGTTTGGAACTACCATACCTCCAGGAACTACCACACCACCAGAAACAGTTGAAGCCAAATCTATCCTTTTGGAAAACGTTCAAGGTGTATTAATTAGCTCTGATATAGCAAACTCATCATACGATACGCGTGGACAACAAAATTGGGCGGAACGAACTACTACCATGGAACTTATTCATAACACAATGCCAAAGTACAGCTTTTTACACAAATCAGATGGCTCGCTCCATTGGCATAAGGTCGAAGATGAAAGTTTGAGCCACTTCAACTTTCAAGTAAGAACATTCGATAATGATAATCACTATAAGGATGATATCAGAAATTTCTACATTGTTTTTGTTTTTGAAATTGGTGAAGTAATGACCGCTTACCACAGAGACGCATATCAAAGAACACATCCGATGCCAATTAAGAATGATGATTTGTCAGCAACGGCAAATGTTGATGGCTAT
>Ga0209634_1003522_pt1 | contig 10544 bp, 10 predicted proteins | sample LinPmetageLP40_FD_184043 | JGI IMG/M metagenome (GOLD analysis project Ga0209634, IMG submission 184043) | Marine viral communities from the Pacific Ocean - LP-40 (SPAdes) (version 2) | ecosystem: Environmental > Aquatic > Marine > Oceanic | place: Pacific Ocean | collected 2010-08-26 | reverse complement strand
CGTTGAAGCCAACGTGAAGTTTGGTGTAAAAGTGGCAGTTGATAGCGCCTATCTTTGCACGTACGAATAAGCAAAAAATGGCGAACTAGGCTCAATTAAACCTAGCGGCCAGCGTATCCTGCACTATATTTAATAGTGTATGGATACTGAATTTTTACTCGACATCACTCCTTTTGATTGGCCCTCTATTTTTATGGCCTTGCTCTGTGGCACCATCATTGGGCTGGAGCGTCAAATCCGCGGCAAACCTGCCGGCATCCGCACATCCGCTCTGATTATTCTGGGCACCTACGTCTTTATTGCTTGCTCTACTTATGTCTCTATCAACGCTAATATGACGGATCCATCGCGTATTATTGGCCAAGTGATTACCGGGATTGGGTTTTTAGGGGCAGGCGTCATGCTCAGTAAAGGGCGCAGTGTGTATGGCGTAACCAGCGCAGCGACCATATGGGCTTTAGCCGCGGTTGGAGTCTGCATTGGTATTGGAGAACTCGGTAGCGCATTTAAATTGTCGCTGGTGGTGGTGGTGATCTTATTTGTGGTGGATTGCTTTGAGGATTACAGCCAGCATTTAGGCAAGCATGTGCATTCTCGATTCCACCGCTGGCGAAATCGAGATGACGAATAGGTTAATTATTTTCGATGTAATCAACGCTGAAACCCGCATTTTCTGTTAAGCCCATTTTCTCTACTAGGTAGGGTAGCCCTTCATTTAGTTGCTGCTCGAGATTCCACGGCGGGTTCATAATCACCATACCACTGCCATACATACCCTGCTCTTCTTTATCCCCCGACACCCAAAGACGCACATCCAAAACACTCTTAGGCTTAAGGTTTTTAAGCTTTCGAGCCATGGTTTCGCTCATTTTTTGTTTGTCATTACGATTAATCAGTGGGTACCAAATGGCATACACACCTTGAGGAAAACGTTTTAAAGCGGATTCCATGGCAGCCACCACTTGCTGGTACTCTTTGGCTTGCTCATAAGGCGGGTCAATCACCACCATGGCGCGCTTGGTAGGCGGGGGTAATAACGCTTTTAAGCCCGCAAAGCCGTCTTGTTTTTCCATAGCGACTATTTTATCGCCGGTAAAATTCTTACGAAGCAATTGAAAATCTTGAGGGTGCAACTCGAACAGGCGCACCTTATCACTGGGACGTAAAAACTGACGCACAAACCAAGGGCTACCGGGGTACAGTTTAAGTCGCTCACCTGGATTTAACTGATTGATCACCCCCATATAGTCTTTAAAGACAGCGGGCACTTTTTCATCCCATAGGGTTTGAATACCGGCTTTTGATTCATTGGTCTTTTTTGCCAATTGGTCATTTAGGCTATAAATACCGGCTGCGCTGTGGGTATCAATGTAAAAGAAAGGTTTATCTTTTTTTGCCATGTATTGAGCCGTCAGCACACACACCCAGTGTTTAAGCACATCCGCATGATTGCCTGCGTGAAAACCGTGACGATAACTTAACATGGTACTTGCCCTTAAATACTGCGAACGAAAATGTGCATATAGCATTATAACGCTTAACCCAGATTAAGGCATGGCAATTACGCACCTATAAAAAAGGAGCCATCAAGGCCCCTTTCAAAACGGATAAATGGTTTCCCCCCATACATGCATTGGTAAGGTTTAACCGCCAGTTGCATTCATGAAACGCACGATCTGCACGTCGGCATCTAGATCAAAATGATGGCGCTCGGGTTTTAAATCCATGGCATCAATAATGGCTTGTTTGACCGGTTCTAAATCCGTTGGATGGGCTCTAACCACCGCTTTCAAATCGACGCTGTGCTCATTGCCCAAACACAAAAGCAATCGGCCTTGAGCCGTCACTCTGACACGATTACACGTATTGCAAAAATTATGGCTATGGGGGGAGATAAATCCCACACGAGAAGAGTGACCATCTGCAAACTGCCAGTAGCGGCTGGGCCCGCCGGTTTCATTATCAGAGGCCGTTAATTCATACTCTTGGTTAATCACTTCGTGAATTTCGGCGCTGCTCATAAACGTTAACGCACGGTCGTGTTCGCTTATTTCACCCAAGGGCATTTCTTCAATAAAGCTGATACTCAAATGGTGCTCTCGAATAAACGCAATCAGATCGAGAATCTCATCATCGTTACGTCCTTTGAGCATGACACAGTTTATTTTAATATCGCTAAAACCTTCGGCTTTAGCTTGTAGGATACCGTCAATGACCGTCTGTAAATCCCCAGTACGGGTGAGCTGCTTAAAGCGATCTGGTTTCAAACTGTCTAAACTGATATTCAAACGGCTAAGGCCAGCCTGTTTTAAAGTCCCGGCTAAATGCGGCAGTTGGCTGCCATTAGTGGTCATGTTGAGCTGTGCCAGACCGGGTATCTGCGCCACCCGCTCAACCAGGTGAGTTATCCCCTTTCGTACTAAAGGTTCACCGCCGGTTAACCGAATATGACTGACACCCAATTCCACAAATGCTTGTGCAATGCGTTCAATTTCTTCAAGGGTCAGTATTTGTGAACGCGGTGCAAACACCATGTCTTCGGCCATGCAGTACACACAACGAAAATCGCAGCGATCCGTTATCGAAATGCGAACATAGTCCACCGTTCGATTAAACTTATCTATTAACTGCTTGGCCATAGAACCACCCTTATGAAAACGCCCACGCATAGTAGCAATAATCAAAAGATGACGCCTAGTATCCAGAAGAAAAAAGCCTGTTTATTTGAAACACACCGTTTCATATAACTGAGTGCGAAATTAGGCTGAAAACAAATCTTGCTTAGATTTGGTATTGTGCCAACGCACCAATACATTGCGTAACTCATCCATACGCACTGGCTTAGCGATAAAGTCGTTCATACCCACAGCAACGCACTGGGTTTTATCCAGTTCCATGCTATTGGCCGAAACCGCGATAATGATAGGATGCTGATACCGCCTAACATTCGCACGCATAGCAAGAGTGGTATCAAAACCATCCATCACCGGCATTTGGCAATCCATCAAAATAATATCGAAAGGGCTTTGGGCTTGTTTATGCAAAGCATCATGGCCATTAATAGCAAGCTCGCAGTGAACCCCTAAACGGGTCAGCATGCTGCTCATGACTTTTTGATTAATCTCGTTATCTTCAACCACCAGCACACGTTTTGGTAGGTGCTCGCTATTTTTATTTTTACTCACAGAAAAGTTAGGGATAACAATATCAGCCAGTATCAATGATGACTCAAACTGAACATCCCAATGGCCGCCCAATAAACCAATTAACTGATTAACAAAACGAGCATCTTGTGAACTTTGAAATAATTCAAGCGTGCTTACGGGAGGTGTTAAAGACGTAGTATGCATATCAATATGAATGTGCAGATGACCTTTGTCTTGCAAGACATCAAAATTAACAATGATGCTATCCATTTCTAAAGTAGCAGCGTTAAAGATAGCCTCGGTTAGCAATAAATAGACAGGACGAATAGGACCGGATAGTACATCCCAATCCACAAGATTACTGTTTAGAGAAAAGTTTGTGCCTCGTATTTTACATTCATTGGATAGGTCTTGATGCCAGGCCTTTAATGTAGGCTGAACATCCAATCGCTCTACTTTGAAGTCAGGTTCATAAGCACCCATTTCTGTATTCAATAACAGTTTGTCAATGTGTCGCGATATAAGCCGTGAACTGTGATTAGCATCATGAATTAATTCACTATTGGCTTGATAGCCTTGCATTGATAAATCCAATACATGCTGAATGGAGTGTAAAGGGGTTTTCAGTTCATGGGAGATATTCTTTAAAAAAACATCTCTTATTTTTTTATGCTTATCTGCCGCTTTGAGTGCCCGAGAAAGCCGCTCACTGGTTTTGTTTAGAATATTTTGATATTGACGCTCATTTGTTATTTGATCCGCTTGTAATTTGCTAATCAATTCAGCCAGCGCCCAAGACAACAACAATGCTTCTATTACCGTACCGATTAAAAAAGCATGCTCTGTTAATAAATTGACCGGTAACAACCCTGTAATGGTCAACTGATAGACCATGCCGCCAACGGCTAAAAAAATCCAAGCTAATAAAAAAAATCGCGCAGGTTGATACCCTTCACGCAATACTTTTATCGATACAACAATAATGCTCACTTGATATAAAACACTCAACAGTAAATACAATCCTAAAGCAGCATCTTTGATATTGAACATAACCAGTGCCATATTCAGTGCAACACCCAGTGCAAGCAAACTAAACCATCGATTCCACTTAGGATGCGCTTGAGGCAAGCGCAAAAAAGACTGCGCAAATAACATAGCAAAAATAAATGCCATACACACACTAATCCCCCAAGCAGAAGGGGCATTTAACCAATGGGTTTGGGGAAATAAATACCGCGTGAATCCCAGATCAATTAAAAAGAAAACCTGTAAAAACGCTAAATTCAAACCGTAAAACAGATAATAAATACGCGCGGTTGAAAGGAATAACACTAAGTTATAAAGACACAGGGCTAACAGCATGCCCAATGAAATAAAAACAAGCCCAAGCTGAGCAAGGTTGTTTTGCGTAAATGCCTGCTGCTCACCCATTTCAATGGGCAAGCGTAACGCGTGATCACTACGAATTTTAAGCACCACCTTAACGGGTGAATTTAACGCTTGCTTTAACCTAGGCAGGGGAACATTTAAAAACTGGCTTGGAGCTGATTGTGTGCGGTGAGGCGCAAGACTGATATCTGCAACCTGATGAAGCAAATGACCGGATGATGAAAAAACATAAGCACTTAAATGACTTAAGTGAGGAAACTGAATTTGAAGTTGTAATGGTTTTTTAGTCAGGTCTTGTAAGGTAAACCAGACCCATACCTGTCCAGATACAAACCCTAAAATAGGCGCACTGTTTATTGCCTCATGGGATGACGGATCTTGCATCGCTATGTCGCGCGCTTTTAAGGCTTGATGCTCATCTACCAAAAAGTGGGCACCGGGCCAAATGCTTACCGCTTCTGCCTCGTCACTGACACTGAGCATGGGTACGTCTGCCCGAGCGAACAGACTGACCAGCATTAAACTGGCCAGTAAAAATCGTTTCATATGTTAGGCCGTAATCGTGTCGTTCGCACCCAGGGATCGCTCCAGAGCAGCCATGGCTGCAGGGATATCCATATTTGCTCCTGCGTGTTTCATACTCATACCCAGTGCATGCACGGTTCGAAATAAGTTATGGGCACGGCTTTGCTCGCCCATTTGCCCGATTCGTACAATGGGTAAACCAAAAGAACCTGAAATTTCCACCTTATATAAATCAGACATGGTGGTTAGTACGGTTTTAGCATCCACACCATGAGGCAACGTAATGCCCACAACACTGTTTAAGCGACTTGGAGAATCAACAAAAAGCGACAACCCCATTGCTTGCACCGAAGACTGCAAGGCAAGGCTGCATAATTGGTGGCGTGCAAAACGAATTTCTAGAGTCTCAAGGCATACTTGTCGCAAGGCTTCATGCAACGCCAAAATACCACTAACCGGCGCTGTATAGTGATAACCTTTTTCTTCCCAAAACTGCCGAGCTAAGCGGGCATCCAAACACCAATGGGGCATGGGTGCGGTTCGATTCATAATGGTGGGCCATACATGATCACTAAACGCAATCAGTGACACCCCAGGAATAGACGCCAACCCTTTTTGTCCACCAGTGATCACCACATCAACCTGCCAGTTATCCATTTCAAGAGGCATGGTGCTCAAGGTACACACAGCATCCACTACAGATAGCACATTATACTTTCGAGCTAAACGGGTAATGCTGGCCAGTTGTTGATTCCATACGGTACAAGACGTCTCCCCTTGCACAATGGTCAGCACATCAAAACCACCTGATTGAAGTAATGCTTCGACCTGATCAGGATCAGCGCCTTCACCTAAGGGCACATCATACACACTGACTTCACCACCATTGCGCTCAGCCATTTCGGCTAAGCGGGCACTAAAAAAGCCATTTTGTATGCTGAGTACTTTTCTACCGGGCCAAACTAAGTTGGTAATTGCCATTTCCATGGCCGCACTACCTGGACCTGCTACACCAAGAATATGCTTAGAGCGGGTCTGAAACACGTACTGGCTCATTAAGCGCACTCGCTCAATGACCTGGCTCATGGTGTCACCAAGGTGATTAATCACCACCGAATTCGCCATGGCCACTTTTTGCGAAACAGGCACCGGGCCTGCGCCCATTAAAAGTAAGGGCTCATTTGGTAAAATACTGTCTAGGGGTAAATCCGCAGGCGGGGCAATGATGGCGGTCAAAATAGGGTCCAACTTAAAATACTTAAAATAACTGGCTCACCCAAAGATGAGCCCATGCTGCGATAGCGCTTAAAAACGTGCGCGCAAACCAAAGATACTGCCTTCGGCCATGGTGAGTTTATCGTCATTATTAAGGTAAGCACCTAAGAAGCGATAATGGGCATAAAGGGCAATGTCCCAATTAAAGGCAAACTCAACCCCCGCTTGGTATTCATACTCAAGCTTTGCGGTATCGTCCCAGTCAGAACTTAAGAAAAACGGGCGAAGGTTCACACCCACATTCGCTTGTAACCCAGATGCTACCGGTAAAAACAGTTGCGCACGCATACCAACACTGACGCGCTCATAATCTAGGGCGTCATTGGTGGTTTCACTTAATTCAAAATCAAATTCAGCACCGCCGTGTTGGCTTGGGTTAGCCAGGTAACCAAAACCGCCGGCCCCTAGTGTGAGAATTTCAAATTCTTGATCGCCCAGCTTGGTTTTTTCAACCTTGGCCATGTCGTCACTTTTAAAGTAACCAAGGTATATCATGCTGGTGACTTTATCCCCTTCGACACCTTTTTGTGTGTCGCCAATACCAAGACGATAGTGGCTCATTTCTTCACCAGCCGCTAAATCTAAAAACAGGGTGTTGTATTCGGCATGGGCTGCCAGACTGACAGAGAAAAACGTTGTCGCCAATAAAGGAGTCGCTAAGCGCGTTAAAAATGATTTCATTTCAATACCTCGATGCAATTTAGCGAGCATACCAAACTTAAGCGTGTAAGCAACTGCAAACCCCATAAACTCTAGGTCTCATCACAGTTTGTGCAGACGTAAGACCTCAAGTTCGCTACAATCTGTCACTTATACTTGCCGTTTTTTAACCCCTAAAACTAGGTTGATATGGATCGCAATTTCGACGGTTTATCTGCACGCTTTAATAGCCAAATCTATGGCACGCTAAAAGGTCAGCTACGCCTTAAAATGCTGGATTTGGATTTGGCTCCCATTCTCAGCGGCTCACCTGCGGTATCGGTACTGGATGCCGGCGGCGGCATGGGCCAATTTTCTTGTGCGCTATTAGCACAAGGTCATGACGTCACCATGACGGATATAAGCGAAGAAATGCTCAGTGAAGCCAAGCTCATTTTTGAAGAAGTGGCCCCTGACAAGTTCGCCCATTTCTTATGCGCACCGTTACAATCGTTGCCAAGTCAACTCAAGCAAACTTATGATTTAGTGCTTAACCATGCGGTTTTAGAATGGCTGGAGTCACCGCTAGAAGCCATTGAAATCCTGTATAGCTTGATCAACGAAGGTGGGCATTTAAGCTTAATGTTCTATAACCGTCATGCCATTGTGTGGCGAAACTTAATGAACGGTTCATGGCAACGAGCCCATAACGATTACTTTCATCATGATAAAAATCACCTCATGCCGCAAAACCCTCTTGAGCCGCAAGATGTTTTAAATAAAGCGCAAGAGTTAGGATTAGAACTTATTAGCTGGCGAGGTATTCGTTGTGTGCATGATCATATGCCCAAATTTATGCGCGATAAAAAAACACTGGATGAGTTTGTGACGCTAGAATCTCGCATAGGACTAGAAGCACCTTATCGAGATCTTGGCCGCTATGTTCACATGGTTTTTTCCAAGCCTATAAAAACACAATAAAGACAACACCATTATGACCCCAGCCATTGACCTTGCAAAAAAGCATGCCATAACACATACCATTCATGAATATGAACACGATGCCAACCATGCATCGTTTGGCGAAGAAGCCGCTGAGAAATTGGGAGTACCTCAAGCACACGTTTTTAAGACCCTGGTCATTGAGCTAGACACTAAAGCTTTAGCGGTGTGCGTCATTCCCGTCAGCCATACGCTGAATTTAAAAGCCGCGGCAAAGGCGGCTAAAGCAAAAAAAGCCGCCATGGCGGATAAACAAGCCGTTCAACGCAGTACCGGCTATGTATTAGGTGGCGTCAGCCCACTTGGTCAAAAAAAGCGATTGCTAACACTCATAGATGAATCAGCAAATCACTTCGCAACCATTTACGTAAGTGCGGGGAAACGCGGATTAGAAATTGAGCTGGCGCCGCTAGATTTACAACGTCTTTGCAGCGCACAATTTGCCAAGATTAAAAACGAAACTTAAACGTTGGCAATAATAGTGGCTCGTAAAGGCGCGGGATGGCCCTCTACGGTTTTACTTGGGTCGCTAGGGTCGAGAAAATCTTTCAACGAATTAAAGCCCATCCATTGGGTGGTCCGCTGCTCGTCCAGTGATGTGTAATTTTGCTCAACTATGCGCACATTTTTAAACCCTAAACGGCGCATCCACTGGCAAAGGGTTTTCGCACTGGGCAAAAACCACACGTTTCGCATCATGGCATAACGATCATCTGGCACCAGCACTTCGCCTTCTTGCCCTTCGATTACTAAAGTTTCCAGTACCACTTCACCGCCTGGGCGCAATGCTTGATGTAATTCAGTTAAGTGGTCCAGCGGCGATCGGCGATGATATAAAACCCCCATGCTAAATACCGTATCAAATGCACGAAGGTTCGCGGGAACGTCCTCCATTTTAAATGGTAACAAGTGCACAGGAATATTTTCATTCTTAGCAGCTTGTACGTATTTTTTCGCCGCTTCAAATTGCCAGAAAAATAGTTTACTCGGATCAACACCCACCACACGTTTAGCCCCAGCGCCCAACATACGCCACATATGGTAACCGCTGCCACAACCCACATCTAAAATAGTTCGGCCATGTAGCGGTGCCAAATGAGGTTCAATGCGGTCCCATTTCCAATCACTGCGCCATTCGGTGTCGACATGGGTATCAAAAAACTGAAAAGGCCCTTTACGCCAAGGCATCAAACCTTGTAAAGCCGCCAGCACTTGCTGGTTTTGCTCTTGGGTTATCTCATCACTTTGAAATTCAACCGCGCTTTGATTTAATTCGCAGGTAACCTGTTTTAATTCAGGTAATTGTAAAAACGCATCCAACCAACGTTGCATGTCTCCATGAGGCGTGGCTACATAAAAATCATGAAGCTGTTGCTCAAGCACTTCACCCCATTTATTAAACGGTTGTTTTTCCGTCTGCATAAATGCAATGAGATCTTGGTAGTAATGGTTAAACCAGTTTTCAGTTAATTCCATGAATGTTATTTAACCGCAATAAAAGAAGTAAAATTAAAGCATTGATACCAGGTATACGCTTTAGAGAAGCCAGCTCGTTGTAAACGCTGAATATGATCCTGTGCAGTCTCAGGCACCAACACATTTTCTAAGGCGCTGCGTTTTTGACTAACCTCTAAGTCACTGTAGCCATTGGCGCGTTTAAAGTCCCAGTGCAATTCTTGTTGCAGCGTTTGCTCAGGTTCATCAAAGCGAATTTTTTCTGACAGGATTAAAGCACCACCGGGTAGCATGGCATCGTATAAACGCTGAATCAAAGCTTGGCGTTTTTCCAATGGAATAAACTGCAAAGTAAAGTTCAATGTCACCACGGATGCGTTGGTGTAATTAAATGCCGTGGCGTCCCCTTCGACTAATTCAACCGGCACGGTGGCGTCATCGATATCCACATAACTTTGGCAGCGTTTCAACATGGCAGCGGCATTATCGATACCAATGACGGTGCAGCCTTCTTTGTTTACCCCATGACGCATAGCAAGCAAAGACGAGCCAAGCGAACAACCTAAGTCATATAAGTGACTATTGGCTTGAGCATATTGCTCAGTGATGATGCCAATCATGGGGATAATCATGGTGTAGCCCGGCACTGAACGCTTGATCATATCGGGGAAAACACGCGCCACGGCCTCATCAAATGCAAAGGCATCTAAGGCTTCATGGTCATCGGCATAAATACGATCGCGGGACATAACGCACCCAAGGCTCAATAAAAGGGGCTGCATTCTACTTAAAATAGGTCAGGGTTTCATCTTTGGCGAGGGGCTTTTAGCTTCAATCTGACTTAAAATACCCTAGAGAGCCGTTTCAAAGGGGAGTAATCTAAACCAACATTCCGCTAAGCCCTTATTCTTATGCATGCATTTGTAACAGGCGCCACTGGCTTCCTTGGCCAACATTTAGTTGAACACCTTTTATTGCAAGGCTGGCAGGTCAGTGCGTTGTTTCGTGATGACAGTAAAACCTACCAATATACCCACGGGCATATTCATTGGAGCAAAGGGGAGTTAACTGACATTGGAAGTTTGCGCGCCGCTATGCCTCGATCGGTTGACG
>Ga0209634_1003520_pt1 | contig 10546 bp, 9 predicted proteins | sample LinPmetageLP40_FD_184043 | JGI IMG/M metagenome (GOLD analysis project Ga0209634, IMG submission 184043) | Marine viral communities from the Pacific Ocean - LP-40 (SPAdes) (version 2) | ecosystem: Environmental > Aquatic > Marine > Oceanic | place: Pacific Ocean | collected 2010-08-26 | reverse complement strand
TCGGCAGTGGCATAAGCGGCCCAGGTCGACACGCCATACTCGGCCTCGATCCGGCGGCGCTTGGCCACCCAGTCGCCCATCTCACCACCGAGAAAGGCGGTTTTCACTTTCCACGCGTCGCGGCCATAGGTTTCGATTACCTTGTCCGCCAGCGTGAGGAAAAACGCTGTCGAAGCGCAAATCGAGGTGACGCCCGTTTCCACGATGATCTGTGCCTGAAGCTCGGTATTGCCCACGCCGCCGGGAATGACGGTGGCACCTGCGGCCTGTGCCGCTTCGTCGAACAGCAGGCCAGCCGGTACAAGGTGGTACATCCAGGTGTTCAGGATGATGTCCCCTGCGCCTACTTCTGCCGCCTTGAAAAGCAGATCAAGGCCATGTCCACCGCCACCCGCGAGCGCTGGTTCGAAGATAGGGCCGGGTGAGACGTATATCCGCGCGACATCCTTCAGATCAGAAGCGAGGAAACCGCCGAAGGGCGGGTTTTCACGCTGAATCTTCAAGAGGTCTTCTTTCTTCATCACCGGCAGACCCGACAAGTCCGCCAGCGACCTGACGGCTGCCGGATCGAATCCGGCAGCCGCAAATCGTGATTTCAGTCCCGGGGCCTTTTCGGCCGCGGCGCTATAGGCCTGAGCTATGTCCCGGTAGATGTCTTCAGACATGTCCATGCCTCCTTGACCATTCGTGAGTTAAATCGGGCAGTCTTTGCGGAAGTTCGGCGCGCGCTTCTCGCGGTGCGACAGAACGCCTTCCTTGACGTCCTCACCCATGAAGCCAAGCATCTCCAGCGCGGTCGAAGCATCAAAGATAGGCCCGGCCTGACGCAACCAGTTGTTCAGCGAATACTTGGTCCAGCGGATCGCGCTCTGCGAGCCGTTCGACAGTTCCGTCGCCGTATCGAGCGCAATTTGTTGCAATTCTTCATCCTCGACACACATCGACACCAGACCGATGCGCTCGGCCTCTTCACCCGACACTGGTTTGCAGGTCATCAGATAGTATTTCGCCTTCGCCATCGAGGTCAGCAACGGCCAGATGATCGCCGCGACGTCCCCGGCGGCAACGCCCAGACGCGGGTGGCCGTCCACGATCTTGGCCTTTTTCCCTGCGATCGAGATGTCGGCAAGAAGGGCAACCACAAGCCCGGCACCGGCGGCGGGGCCGTTGATCGCGGAGATGATCGGCTTGTTGCAATTGATGATATTGTAGACGAGGTCCTTGGCCTCTTTCCACGTCTTCATGATCTCGTGCGAATCCCCGATCATCTTTTCGATCAGGCTGAAATCGCCACCGGCCGAAAACGCCTTGCCCGCGCCGGTTACGATGACCGCGTTGATGTCGGGGTCACGGTCGATATCGATCCACATATCCGTCATCTGTGTATGCATCTCAGAGTCGACAGAGTTAAAAGTCTCGGGCCGGTCGAACGTAATACGCAGAACACGGTCCGCCGGGTAGTCGAATTTCATCTTGTGGTATTTCGCATAGCGGTCAGACATGCTTCTTTTCCTTTGTTTTGATATTGATGTGGGTTCAGCCAGGCAATCCGAGGACGGCCTTGGACAGGATGTTGCGCTGAATTTCGTTTGATCCGCCGTAGATCGTTGTCGGTCGTGCCTTGTAAAAGCTCGCCAGAACGTCGACGTTTACATTGCCGACCTGCAGTGGGCCGACCGTGCCGCCATCGGGGCCAGCCGCCTCGATCATCAGTTCGGTGATGCGCTGGAAGCATTCGGTCACCCAGATCTTGAGCATCGAGACATCCGCGCCCAGCGTTTCGCCACGCTTGAGCTGATCGGCGAATCGCGAATAGAGAGCGGCATGATCCTCGACATCGAGGGCGGCCTGGGCAAAACGGTCGCGGAAGACAGGGTCTTCAAAAGCGCCCCGTCCACGGGCAAAGCTCTCAAGCTGGCCCAGTGCATTTTGAGCCAGGTTCGGCGCCCCGATGAAAATACGCTCGAAGCTCAGCAGCGCCTTGGCCATCGTCCAGCCCTTGTTAAGCTCACCGACCAGGTTCGCGCGCGGCGTCCGGGCATCATCAAAGAACACCTCGCAAAACTCAGTCTCCCCCGACAAGGTGGTGATCGTACGCACTTCGACACCCGGCTGATCCATCGGCGCAAGCAGGAAACTGATGCCCTGCTGCTTCTTTGGGGTGGCCTGATCGGTCCGCACCAGCATGAAGATGTGGGTTGCGTCATGCGCCATCGTGGTCCAGATTTTCTGCCCGTTGATGACGAAGTCGTCGCCATCGGTCTCTGCGCGGGTGCGCAGATTGGCCAGATCGGACCCGGCGCCCGGCTCGGAATAGCCTTGGCACCAGATGTCTTCACAACTCAAAATACGGGGCAGCCAATAGTCTTTCTGTTCCTGGGTACCGAACTTGATAATCAACGGTCCGACCATCTGCACGCCCATATCGCGCCCGCGATTCACGCCCCAGCGCTGCTGCTCTTCGTAATAGATAAGCAGCTTGGCTGCGTTCAGCCCCATACCGCCGTATTCTGCAGGCCAGGCCGGTGCGACCCAGCCTTTCGCGTGCAGCTTGCGATGCCAATGTTCGATCTCGGCAAATTTGGGACGGTGCGGCAGATTGCGCAGGTCCTCGGGATATTCCGCTTCGAAAAAACCGCGCACTTCCTTGCGGAAATCCGCATCGCTCATTGCGTTCCAATCGGTCATTGTGCGGCTCCTTCCTCTTCTCGCGCTTCGAACCAAAGCCGTCTGTGATAGGCGTCGTCACCCAACCACGCGGAAAGAACCAGTGCGCGGTTGAGGTAAAGCGCGATCTCGAACTCGTCCGTATACCCGACCGCACCATGCAGCTGGATCGCGTCGCGCGTGATCTTCTTGGCAGCCGTGACCGCGCGAGCCTTGGCCCGGCTGGCAAGTCGCGCCCGTGCTTTCGGATCGGTTTGGCGATCCATCAGCCCGAGAGCTTCGCGCACCCCCGATTGTGCGACCTCGCACATCACGTTCAGGTCGACAGCACGGTGCTGGATGACCTGAAACGATCCGATGGGCTTGTCGAATTGCTCCCGGGTCTTGATGTAATCCAGAGTGATTTCGAAGGCGCGCTCGCTCAGACCGACAAGCTCGGCGGCGGCAAGCGCCGTTGCGTCATTGACCGCCTCGGCGAGCGCGGCCCGAACCGCACCCCCACTGGCCAATTCTCCCGCAGGCGTGCCCGAGAACGAAAGCTCGCCCATCGCGCTGCCATCGGCCTGCCTGCGCTCTTCGACGGACAGCCCGTCCGCACCGGCTTCCGCCAGCACAAGAACCGGACCGGCATCCCCTTCGGCCACGACGAGGAAACCCCCTGCCCCGCCTGCGCCGGCGACCCAGGCCTTGCCGCCGGTCAGCTTTCCGTCGGCGTAACGACAACTCGGCTCGGCGGGACCACCGTTCGGTCCGCGCTCCTGCCAGGCGACGGCCAATACGGTGGCCCCCTCAACAAGCTGTTCCATCATGGCATGGTCCGGGCAAAGACGGCGCAGAAGTCCAAGGCTCAGCCCGACTGTCACCACCACCGGTTCCGGGGCAATCACCCGGCCCACTTCCTCGGCGATGACGCCGCCGGCAGCCAGGCCCATGCCCAGCCCGCCGTTTTCCTCCGGTAAGGTCACACCGAAAATGCCAGCCTCGGCCATTTCGCGGATCATATCCGCATCCCAGCCGCCACCGGCATCGCGCAGTTTTCTGGACCGTCCACTACCGCCCGCGCGCTCGAACAGGGTCCGCGCACTTTCACGCAGCATGCGAAGGTCTTGTTGGTCGCTTGGTTGCATATCAGTCTGGGTCATTCTGTTTTCGCTGGATCATTACGGGCGTATCGGTCGAAAAAACGACCTCACCCTTTGGGTTTTTTGCACTGAGTGTATAGTTCAGAACGCCACGGTCGGGTTTGCTTTTCGACGGCGTGACCGAGTTTACCGTCAATTCGATATCGAGCGGTTCATTCGGGCGCACGGGACGCAACCAGCGCAGGTTATCGAATCCGATGCCGCCGATGTTGGCAACACCAACCATGAACTCGGTCATGATCGGCTTGAACACCTCAAGCATCGTCTGAAAGCCCGAGGCAATCAGTCCACCGTGCACGGTGGTCGCATAGTCTTCGTCGGTGTGCAGCCGTTGCGGGTCCCATTCCTCGGCGAAGGCTATGATGGCCTCCTTGCTCATCGGCTCGCTATGAAAGCGAAAAACCTGGCCCGGCGCGAAGTCCTCCAGATATTTCAAGATGTCCCCTCCTTTGAGAAACCCGCATCGTACCCGGCCGAATCGCTGGAAATTCGCACGCGGTTGAACTCTTCCAGTTTTGGATAGGTTTCCTTGAAGGCCTGGAGGAACTCCGTGATCGGCGCGTCGACGTAGAGACCCCGGTCATTCACATATTCCATGTGCCGGTGGTTCTGTTCGTCGAATTCGTGGAAGAGAGCATCGTGATACCCGTCGAAGACCAGCGGCTTCACCCCGAATCGTTCGCACAGCTCCATGTTGAAGGCGGGCGTGACCTTGTAGGACTCACCATCAAGCCAAAGTTGAACATAGCCGTGATAGATGAAGAGGTCAGTGCCCATCAACTCTTGCAGCTTGGGCGTGTTCAGGTGGTTTCGTACATCTGCAAACCCCACTGCGGCGGGGATGCCGACGGCTCTCAGACAGGCCGCAAGAAGGATTGCCTTGGGCACGCAAAACGCCGCCTCCGCACCGGCGATTCTGCTGGCGCGATAGGAATCTTCATCCAGCGCGAAGCAATAGGGATCGTATCGGATGTCATCACGAACCGCCTCGAAAAGCCGGATCGCCTTGTCACGGCGGGACGCGTCGGAGGGAATATCACGCAAGGCGTTGGACACGAACCCCTGGACTTCAAGGCTGTCGCTTTCGACAAAATGCGCCGGCATGACGTAGCGCTCTGCTTCGGCAGGCAGGTCATCTACGGACTGTGGCATAGGATCCCCCTTTTCTAACACCTGTTAGATTAATGAATGAAGGATGGTCCGTCAACGGGATTCACTCTGAATCCCGTGGTTCGGCACCATAGTGAAGATTGTCTTCTCCCAAAGAGGCAGCGCGCCCCGCTACATCCTTCGAAACGCGGAATTCCGGCGCAATCGGCAAAGGAAGCGCGGGCACGGACTTGCCGGAGATATCCAGTTTCCGGTCAAACACGCCACGCGCACTGAAATGCGGATCGGTCGCGGCTTCGGCGGGCGTTTTCACGACGGAACAGCAACAATCAGCCGCCACCAGCAGCGGTTCCCAGTGAGTCGAAGGCTGGCTTCCCAAACGTCGTGCCACTTCGGCGCTGCAGCCTTCCGGGTCGCTCCAGTCGTCCCTAAGGTCCGCAGGCTGATCGATGACATCACAGAATGCCTGCCAGAACTTTTCTTCCAGCGCTCCGACCGCGATTTGCCGGCCATCTGCGGCTGAGTACAGCCGATAGCGCGCCAATCCTCCGGTCAGACGGCCGCCGCCGTTCTCGATGTCCTGCCCGGCGATCACGCCTTCGGCATGGGCCCAATAAGCAAAGGCAAACGCGCCCTCGGCCATCGCGATATCCAGATGCGCGCCCTTGCCGGTTTTCTGCCGCGCTATCAGCGCAAGCAGGATGTTCACCACAGCGGGGTAAGTGCCACCCCCGATATCCGCGATCAGCCCGAACGGCATCGTTGGGTGGGCTTCCGGTCCTCGGCTCAGCGACAGGACGCCCGCGTCGCCCACGTAATTAAGATCGTGGCCCGCTGCGGTGGCCTTTGGCCCGGTCTGGCCATAGCCAGTGATCGAACAGTAGACGATTCCCGGATTGATCGCTCGCACGGCCTCGTATCCCAATCCAAGCCGTCCCATCACGCCCGGACGGAACTGCTCTACCAGAACATCTGCCTTTTCCAGCAGGGGGCGCAATATATTCACCGCGTTCTCTGCCTTTAGATCGAGCGCCACCGACCGTTTACCCTGGTTCAGCACGGCAAACCCGATGCTTTCACCGTCGATCATGGGATCGGTATGGCGCGCGTCCTCACCTGTGCCGGGACGCTCGAACTTGACCACTTCGGCGCCGGCCTCGGACAGCATGAGCGTCGCCATCGGACCGGGAAGAAGGGTGCTGAAATCCAGCACCAGTATATCCTTGAGCGGTTGCGCCATCTGCCTTACCTCACGCGAAACGCGCGGCGCCATTGTTCAGAACCACGACATCGCGTTCCGGTATGGACGCGCGGAACCGGGCCTGACCATCCTCTTCCCAGATTTCGAACCGCACGGTTTCGCCGGGATAGACGGGTGCAGAGAACCGGACGTCCAGTCCGACCAGTCGGGAGGCATCATAGTCAAGCGAGGTCTTCAGGATCGCCCGCGCTGCGAGGCCATAGGTCGCCAGGCCGTGCAGGATCGGCCGATCAAACCCAACCGAGCGGGCAACATCAGGGTCTGCATGCAGCGGGTTGTAGTCACCGCTGAGACGGTAGATCAGCGCCTGACGCGGCAAAGTTTCGATATCACATATGTGGTCTGGCGCGCGGTCCGGCAACACAGCGGGTGCGGGCCCGGGCTTGTTCTCGCCGCCGAACCCACCATCGCCCCGGCAGAACGCCGACATCGCGACGCGTGCCAGCTTTTCACCGCTGTCCGCGTCGATGATTTCACGGCTTTGGTAGATGACCGCACCCTTGCCCTCGCCCTTGTCGGAGATAAAGTCGATCTTACTGCGGCCGATGATATTGCCGTTCACGGGCAACGGCTTGTAGATATCCAGCCATTGCTCGCCGTGCAGCACCTGCTGCCAGTTCACGCCGGTCCTGGGGTCGCGCAGCCAGAAGCCGGGATACCCCATCGTGACGGCCATTGAGGGAACCGCCTTCAGGCCGTCCTCATAGACAAAAGCCAGTTCCTTCTTGTCGGTCGGGTCCTCCCCGAATCCCAGGCCGAGTGCGTAGAGTATGGTATCTCGCTCGGTCAGCGACTGCGGAATCTCTTCAAAATCCCAGTCTGAAAGTGCTTCGAAATCCAGTGGCATGATCTTTCCTCCCTTGATCGTCGTCAGAGCGTGGCTTGTGAGCCCAGAATGGCCGTGACCTGACTGGACAGCACGCCGCCGTTGCCATGTGCCAGAGCCACGTCGATATCGTTCAACTGAATGCCGGGCGCATCGCCCCGGATTTGGCGCGCCGCCTCGATGACGGTGAAAATACCGTACATGCCAGGATGCACGCAGGACAGACCCCCGCCATTTGTGTTCACCGGCAGGACGCCGTCCGGCGCGATGCGTCCGCCCTCTACAAAGGCACCGCCCTCGCCCTTGGCACAGAAACCAAGGTCTTCGAGAAACAGGATCGTGTTGATGGTAAAGGCGTCATATAGCTCAACCGCCTGAATATCGCCCGGAGACACCCCCGCCGCCGCAAAGGCGCGTTTGCCCGATTCGCGGGCCGCGGTCACTGTAAAGTCCTTCATCTGCGAAATCTGCCTGTGCGCGCTTTGCGCCGCACTGCCCAGAACATAGACGGGCGGCTTGGGGAAATCCCTTGCTCGATCCGCACGGACCAACACGATGGCGCCGCCGCCATCTGTCACCAGACAGCAATCGCGCACCGTCAGCGGATCACCTACCATGCGCGCACCCAGCACGTCCTCACGGGTCAGCGGGCCGCGCTCGAACGCTTCGGGGTTGTGCCGCGCCCAAGCCCGGGCGGCCACCGCCACATCGGCCAGTTGTTCGCGGGTGGTGCCGTATTCATGCATGTGACGTGCCGCCGCCATCGCATAACCGGAAATCGGATAGCGCGGATTATACGGCGCTTCATAGGCTGGCGGGCGCGAAGCCGTCACCAGCTTGCCCGACGCGGTGCGTTGGTTGGAGCCGTAGACGATCAGCGCGACATCACACAAACCGGCGTCCAGCGCCATGGTCGCGGATGTCAGATAATTCACGAATGACGACCCCCCCGACATGGTACCGTCGATGAAGCGGGGCTGAATGCCAAGATATTCGGCTGCCATGAGCGCCGGCATGCTGTCTTCCATCATGGTACAGAACAGCCCGTCCACGTCCGATAGCTTCAGCCCGGCATCCCCAAGCGCTGCAAGCGCGGACTGTGCCATCACATCGAAGGACGTCAGCCCGTGCGCCTCGCCGAAACCGGCGTGTCCGGTGCCCACAATCGCGGATTTTCCCCGAAGTTGATCAGTCATGCGTTATACCTCCGCCGGTCTGAAAAGCACAATCGGGGTATCCTCGGCCGCGCCCACGAAGGCGGTCACGGCCATATCAATGACGACATCACCTGGGGCGATCCCCTCGACCCGGCTCATCATCCGAACGCCTTCCTCCAGTTCGACCATACACACGTTGTAGTCACCGCCGCGCTCGGGCTTGCGGCGCACGACAGTGGTGGTGTGGACCCGGCCTTTGCCGCTCGCACGTTGCCATGAAATTGCAGTGCCATGGCAGTGCGGACACAGGACCCTCGGAAAGAAGTGAAAGGCCCCGCAGTCATCACATTTGGGAAGCAGGATTTCCTGTTCGGCTAGAGCGCGCTGAAAAATCTGGTCTGGCCCTTTGGTGTTCGGCACCTGCGGTCTCCTTCAAATGATCCACTATCTGATTGAGCGTATTGCTCTTATTTCTAACATCTGTTAGATTTTGTCAAGCTCCTTGGAACAAACGCGAGGTCGCCATGTCAGGTTCAGATGCAGCCCCCCTCTCAGGCAAACTCGTCGTTGCGCTCGAACAGGCGGTTGCCGCACCTTTTTGCTCTTCCCGGCTGGCCGATGCCGGCGCGCGTGTAATCAAGATCGAACGTAAGGGCGCAGGTGATTTCGCGCGCGGTTATGACAGGGCTGCAAACGGCGAAAGCGCCTATTTCACTTGGCTGAATCGCGGCAAGGAGTCGGTCGCGCTGGATATCAAGGACGCGGAAGACCGTGAAATTTTGCTGAGAATGCTGCAAAACGCGGATGTGTTCATTCAAAACCTCCTTCCCGGCGCGCTGAAGAAACTGGAGCTTGATTCTGCCACGCTGCGGCAGAAGTTTCCGCGCCTTGTGACGTGCGACATCACCGGATACGGCGAGGACGGTCCAATGCGAAATGCCAAGGCCTATGACCTTCTGGTGCAATGTGAAAGCGGCCTCGCCTCGGTGACCGGTACGCCGGACGCGCCGGGCCGGGTTGGCGTTTCGGTCTGCGACATCGCCACCGGAATGACGGCACACGCCGGAATCTGCGAAGCGCTGGTGGGGCGTGATCGCACCGGCGAAGGAAGCGGTGTGTCGGTTGCGATGTTCGACGTCATGGCCGATTGGATGGCGGTTCCCCTGCTCTTTCACGACTACGCCAATCAACCCACGCCGAGGACCGGCCTTGGGCACTCTGTCATCTGCCCTTACGGCGCGTTTCGCTGCCAGGGCGGTGATCTGGTCGTCATATCTGTCCAGAACAGCCGCGAATGGGAACGGTTCTGTACCCAGATTCTAGGGAACCCGGCGTTGGCCAGTGATCCACGATTCCACGACAATTCGGCCAGGATTCAGCACAGATCCGAGCTCGAATCCCTTATCAAGACCGTGTTCGGCACGCACGAACGTGCCGGGCTTCTGCAGCTGCTGGATAGTGCGGGCATCGCATCGGCGGCAGTGAACGACGTGGGCTCGCTGTCGGATCATCCCCAACTCGACCGTTCGACCATCGGAACGCCCTCCGGTCCAGTCAGTGTCGCAATGCCTCCGATACGGCGCAACGGGTCCGAGCCCGCGCTTGGCCCTTCGCCAGGTTTCGATGCCGACGGCGCCGCCCTTCGCGCCGAGTTCGGCTCTCACTCCTAGAACTGGAAATCACTGCAAATGACCACCGCAAAGAACACCGCAATCCTGGAGGGTGTCAGGATCATCGACCTGACGTCAGTGGTGTTCGGCCCCTTGGCTACGCAGATGCTGGGCGATCTGGGGGCTGATGTGATCAAGGTGGAAGCCCCTGAGGGCGATCTTTTGCGGCAGGTCCAGCCATCAAACAACAAGTTGATGGGGGCCGCCTTTCTGGGTGCCAACCGTAACAAGCGTAGTGTGGTTCTCGACCTGAAGGAGAGAACCGGGCAAGATCAGTTGCGCAAGCTGCTGAAAGACGCCGACGTAATGATTTCGAGCATCCGGCCTGCGGCGCTTGCCCGATTATCGCTGGATCCCGAAACGCTGCGTCGCGCGTATCCGGACCTGATCACGGTATCCGCCACCGGTTTCGGCCAGGACGGTCCCTATGCCGCCAAACCCGCCTTCGACGACATTGTCCAGTCGGTTTCGGGGTTCGCCAGCCTGGCAACGCTGCGCGACCCCGACGCTGCGCCGGCCTATGCGCCGACAATCCTCGCCGACAAGCTTGGCGGGGTGACGGCGGCCTATGCCGTGATGTCCGCGCTGTTCCACCGTCAGCGCACCGGCGAGGCCCAGCATGTCGAAGTGCCGATGTTCGAGACTTTGACGGCGTTTCTGTTGGCCGAACATATGGATGCGGCCACATTCGAAGACACGCCGCAGAGTTTTGG
>Ga0209634_1003519_pt1 | contig 10552 bp, 19 predicted proteins | sample LinPmetageLP40_FD_184043 | JGI IMG/M metagenome (GOLD analysis project Ga0209634, IMG submission 184043) | Marine viral communities from the Pacific Ocean - LP-40 (SPAdes) (version 2) | ecosystem: Environmental > Aquatic > Marine > Oceanic | place: Pacific Ocean | collected 2010-08-26 | reverse complement strand
TTAGGAGATGTTAATGCTAGAGTGGATTAAAGACCGTGCTATCGAGCCTTCAACATGTGTGGCTGTTGGTGTTATACTTATAGGCGCTGGCGTATTATTAGATATAACAACTATTTCTATAGTTGGGATAGTTGTTTCGGCAGGGGGCTTCTTTTTATCAGAAAAGGGTTCTAACTAATTGTTTTAGAAGATGGCGCAAAAACAGCTACAGAAAAACAGTGTACATAATGATCTTGATATTGATGGTGACGGTATTGTTTCTGATAAAGAACTCGTCATAGCAGAAGCCGTAGAAAAACATCAAAAGTCCGATGCCCAGCGCCAAATGGCGTGGGTCTCTATGTGGTCGATGTTGTTTTTTACATCAGCGGTGTTCTTTCCGATATTCCCTGATACGCGAATAAAGGCGCTATCGGACTTGTTTGGTTTGTTTTATATTGGACAAGCGGGCGTGGTTGGTGCATATATGGGCATGACCGCATACATGAGTAACAAGAAATGATAGCTGCACTTATACCTAAACTGTTACCTGTTATCGGAGATGTTATTGGCAGGTTTCTTCCAGAAGACAAGGAAGCGGCAGCAAAAGCTAAGAGAGAGATTGAGGCAGAGCTTACAAAGAACTTAGCCCAGATTGATTTAGCTCAATTAGACATAAACAAGGCCGAAGGACAGCATCGTTCTATGTTCGTCGCTGGCTGGCGTCCATTTATTGGGTGGACATGCGGTGTTGCTTTAGCCTATACTTATGTTATGCAGCCAATACTAGTTTTTATACTGGCTCAATCAGGTTATCTGGTCCAATTACCTATTATGGACTTGACCGTCATGATGCCCGTACTTCTGGGAATGTTAGGTTTGGGCGGTTTGCGTAGCTTTGAAAAATTCAAAGGGGTATCTAAATAATGGCTGACACACCTATATCTCTTATAGATGAAGCAATGCCCTCACAAGGTTTTCCAGATGACTCTATGGAAGAAGATCAAGAAATAGAGATCATTGAGGAACCAACAGAAATCATTGAAGAAGAAGACGGTTCTGTTGTTCTAAACTTTGAGGATGCTATTCAAGAAGAATTGTTAGCGGATCAAGACGCTAATCTATCAGAATTATTAGACGAAAGAGATCTGATGGATATATCCTCAGAACTTATTTCTTTTTATGAAGACGATAAGACCAGCCGCGATGAATGGGAAGACGCCTATCGTAATGGCCTAGATTTACTTGGAATTAAGTACGAGGACAGAGAAGAACCGTTTCGTGGTTCCAGTGGTGTAACCCATCCTGTTATTGCAGAAGCCGTTACTCAATTTCAAGCACAAGCTTATAAAGAATTACTTCCAAGTTCTGGTCCAGTACGGACATTGATCCTTGGAGCAGCAACTCCTGATGTTGAATCACAGTCTCAGCGTGTTTCTGAGTTTATGAATTACCAGATAACTAATGTTATGGAAGAGTATGATCCTGAAATGGATCGTTTGTTATTCTATCTCCCTCTTGCAGGAAGTGCTTTTAAGAAAACATACTTTGATGACATTTTAGATCGTGCTGTTTCGCGGTTCATACCTGCTGACGATCTTATTGTTCCGTATAACGCAACTGATCTACAGTCAGCATCACGTATAACTCACGTAACTCGTATGGATACTAACTCTGTACGCAAGTTTCAGGCTGGTGGATTCTATAGGGATGTCGAATTAGAACCTTACGAGGGAGATAATGAGCTTCGTGAGAAAGAAAGAAACCTTATGGGTATCCAAAAGACTACGGATAGTGACGATTGCACCCTTTTGGAGATGCACGTAGACCTAGATCTAAAAGGTTTTGAGCATAAAAGTCCCTTAGATAACGAAGTAACAGGTATTAAGCTTCCTTATATTGTCACAATCGACGAAGGAAGCGGAACGGTTCTGTCTATTCGTAGAAACTGGGCTGAAAATGACGAATATTACAGAAAATTACAGTATTTTACACATTACAAGTTCTTACCCGGACTAGGTTTTTACGGATTTGGTCTTTTACACATGATTGGGGGGCTAGGTCGCTCTGCAACGTCTATTTTGAGGCAATTAATCGATGCAGGTACTCTGGCTAACCTTCCTGCTGGCTTTAAAGCTCGCGGTATTAGGATTCGTGATGCTGACGAACCTCTTTCTCCTGGTGAGTTTCGCGATATTGATGTACCCGGTGGTTCTCTTCGAGAAAGTATCATGCCACTTCCATACAAAGAACCAAGTCAAACATTAATGCAGCTGTTAGGCTTCGTTGTGGACGCTGGAAGACGTTTTGCCGCCATTGCGGACCTACAAGTAGGTGATGGAAACCAAGGTGCGGCGGTTGGAACGACTGTTGCACTTCTGGAACGTGGTTCAAAGGTAATGTCGGCTATCCATAAGCGGATGCACTACGCTCAGAAGCAAGAATTTAAGATGTTGGCTAAGATTTTTGCCGAATCTTTACCTCCTGTGTACCCCTATAACGTACACGGCGCTGAAGCTAGTATAAAACAGTCTGATTTTGATGAAAGAATCGACATACTACCTGTTTCTGACCCAAATATCTTCTCTATGTCGCAACGATTGGCCCTAGCCCAGACGCAATTAGAGTTAGCACAGTCAAATCCGCAGATGCACAACTTATATGAGGCATATCGGAGAATATATGAGGCGATAGGGGTCCAAAACATAGATATTCTTTTACCAGCACCTACAGCGCCTCAACCTATCGATCCCGGCATAGAAAACGCAAGAGCTATCATACAGGAAATGTTACAAGCATTCCCTACACAAGACCACGATGCTCATATACAGGCTCATATAGCGTTTATGATGACCCCTATACCTTCTACTACCCCACCTGTTTTTGGGCTGTTACAAGCTCATTTATGTGAGCATATAGCTCTTAAGGCAAGAGGCGTTGCAATGGCTGAGATGACCGTTATGTCGCAACAAGCTCAACAGACAGGACAACAACCTCCTCAGATGGACGTAGAGTCAAAAGTAGCTCAGTTGATAGCTCAATATACTCAAGAAGTTATGTCCGCCTTGATGCCACCACCAGAAGGTCAGGTAGATCCTCTAGTTGAGTTGCGTTCTAAGGAACTAGATATAAAAGCTACCGATATCGAGAGAAAAGCCAACGAGTTTTCCGTGAAGCAGGAGTTTGAAGAAAAGAAAGAAGGCGAACGTCAAGAGATTATCCGTGATAAGATCGATTCCCAAGAAGATATAGCCTTATTAAGGGCTGACGTTAACTTGGAGAGAATTAATCAAGGAACCGCTGGCCGTGGAGAGTAAATAAATGTTTTTTGTAGAAGCTTTTTTTCATTTAATACTATGGATATTATAACATGATGTTTAAAATGTTTTTTGACTGCTTCACATGAAACGAATGGGATAGGCAAGGTGACTTATGGCCGGAAAAAAAGAAAAAGCCATCCGAAAGACCACGAAAGGAAAAGGAGCAAACTACCGTTCCACCGACAGTGGAGCCGGAATGACGGCAAAAGGTGTGAAAGCTTACCGTAGAAAAAACCCAGGATCTAAGTTAAAGACGGCTGTTACAGGGAAGGTAAAACCAGGAAGTAAGGCTGCTAAAAGAAGAAAATCATATTGCGCGAGGTCACTTGGTCAGTTAAAAAGAAGTTCCTCTAAAACAAGGAATGATCCTAATTCAAGGATAAGACAGGCTAGAAGACGTTGGAAATGTTAACTTAACAAACTAAGGATAAAAACCATGATGAAGAAAAAAGGTGGAACTCGTAAGAAAATGATGGGCGGAGGCATGAGTAAGAAAAAAGGTTATGCCAAAGGCGGTGCTAGCATGAAGAAAAAAGGTTTTGCTAAAGGCGGTATGAAGAAAAAAGGTTTTGCTAAAGGCGGTGCGGGCAGAAAAAAAGCTTAATGCCTTATTTACAAAGCAACATCCCGCATTTTCAGTGCTGGGTGCGAAGAGAGTTTACGCATAATCATGAGAAGTATCATGGAGAATATCTTCATGCCATGGCAATTGCAGTTACTACGGTTCCAGATAGGTGTTTAAGTTTTCAGTTGATATTTACTGGATGCGAAAGTGACGATACGGACGAGGAAAATGTTCATGGTGGGGCTATGTGGGCTAGAATGCCTATAACGGCTTTAGTTGCCGATACCCCTTTAGATGAGTGGCCAGATAGAATGGTTACACACCATGCTCAACCGTGGGATTGTAGCTCTCACTATCATTCTGTTATTAAGTATGATAGAACTAGTTCAAGTCCTTGGATTTGTAAGATTGACGGAGATTTTTATACAGGCAAGTATATGTTTACAGTTGATTACACAGAATCAGATATTGCTGACGATCCAGCGCAACATAAGCAAAGTCATGTTATTGAGTTAACAGATGCTGGTAGTTGGACGGGAAACATTATTGCATTGCCTAATAATAGAGTCAGAACAACAAGTCCCGCTCTTTGGGAAACTGGTGAAGGAGCGCCTGATTTTAAACCAAGTCAATGGATGCATAATGCTGAGAGTGATGGCAGTTATATGGATCCTTCTGTGACTTTTGACAACCTTTATAGTAAGGATTAGTTATGGCTACTAAAGATGCTTGTTATAGTAAAGTAAAAGCAAGGTACAAAGTTTTTCCTTCTGCTTATGCGTCTGGAGCAATTGCTAAGTGTAGAAAGGTTGGAGCAAGTAACTGGGGTAATAAATCAGCTAAAAGAGCAAGGGGTGGCATTCTTAGAAAAAAAGTAAGAATATTCTAATGGCTGTTCGTAAAACTAAAGAAGGAGCATCTCTTAAACGTTGGTTTAAAGAAGGTTGGGTTGACGTAAAAACGGGTAAGCCGTGCGGTCGAAAAAAAGGAGAGAAAAGAGGAACTCCTTATTGTAGGCCAAGTAAACGAGTTTCGAGCAAGACACCTAAAACTGCCCGTGAACTTACGCCTTCTGAAAAGAAGTCTAGAATTGCCCAAAAGAAAAGACTAGGGCAACCTGCGGGTAAACCACGTAGGGTTAAGTCTGTTAGAAAAAAAAGAACTAGAAAAACCACTTAAAGTCTGTTATTACAAAACAAGGAGAGTAAAATGGCTGGAATTAAACAAATGTCTGATCAAATGGGAATTTCTAAGGGAAGAGCAAAAAACCTTATGAATACAGCAAAACAAATGAATAAAGGTGGCAACGCTGAAATCATGGGTTATGCAGATGGCGGAATGGCTCGTATCCAAGGAACTCCTCCCGCTCAAGTAAAAGGTTTCACTTTTAACGATAACGATGGGAAAGGAACTTTCTAATGAGTAAACAAGATCAGCGTAAAGAACGTGCAACAAGAATGAAAGCCGCAGTGAAGAAAGATATTGAGCAAGGTCTTGATTCAGGTAAGCTTAAAGGAAAACCAAAGGAAATTATAGACAAGATTATAAATAAAAAATCTGCTAGAACACGAAACGAAACAATTAATAGGGCTGAAAAAACGATTAAAAAGAATCCTAAATTGTTTCCTAAAAATAAACCTATAAAAGTTCTTACTGAAGAAGGTTTTGAAACAGTTAATTTCATGAAGAAAAACGATGGCGGTATGGCCAAAAAAACGAGGGTATTCTAATGTCTAGAACTATATCTGATCAAGATCTCGCCCGTGCAAAGGCTATGATGAAGAAGAAAATTAACGAATCTTCTAGAACTATATCCGATGCAGATCGCGCCCGTGTTGAAGAAATGATGATGGAGAAACTGCTCAACGAATCTTCTAAAACTATGTCTGATCAAGATCGCGCCCGTGCCGAAGCAATGTACATGAAACGCAACGATGGCGGTATGGCCAAAAAAACGAGGGTATTCTAATGCCGGATAATATTAAATTTGTTAAAGAGGATGAAGCTCAAGCTTATTCTGACGAATTAAACAAGCCTAGCCGAATGTCTTTTCAAGAGGGCGGTGCTCCTAAACTTCCTAGTAAAGTAGCAACTAGGAAACAAGCAGAGGCCCTACAAGATCAACAAGGGGGTGGCACTGTGGTTATGCAAAACCCAGACGGAACTTTTTCTGTTGTACCTAATGATGATGGATACAGCTTTGGCTATAATAAAGGCGGATCTGCTAAAAGTGATCCAGCTGCTCTTAAAAAAGCTATAGGGGCAAATAAAGCAGCGATGGGAGTGGGAAATATTTTAGGTATACCTACCCCTAAAGAGATAAAGGAAAGTACAGCTAAAACAAAAAATTTTAAAGGTACGTTTTAATGGCAGACCCAACTACGTTTGCCTATAACGTCCTAAAATCAATTCAAGGCCGTGCAGAACTAACAAAGGATGCTATCCTTCACGGTAGACCTAGAGACTTAGAAGCCTACAGAGAATTAGTAGGTGAGTTAAAAGGGCTTGAATATGCAGAGCAAGAAATTAAAGACTTCTTAGAACAACAGGAGAAAGAATGACTAAAAAACTATATGTACCAGAACATGTAGCTGAGAAAGAGAAAGAGAAAAAAAAGAGTGCTTACGTTAAAAAAGATGAGAGAGTTCTCGATCCTTCTTTGTTAGATGTTTCCCTAAGTGAAAGACTACCTCAACCCACTGGATGGCGTGTATTAGTTATGCCATATGCGGGTAAAGCAACCAGTGATGGTGGTGTTTTAATCCCAGATCAAATCCGTGACCGTGAAGCATTGGCTACTGTTGTAGCGTATGTTTTAAAGGTTGGTCCATTAGCGTATCAAGATCCTAATAAGTTTGGAGAAAACGCTTCGCCTTGGTGCAAGAAAGGTGATTGGATATGTATTGGCAGATATGCTGGTGCTCGATTTAAAATTGATGGTGGCGAAGTTCGTATTATAAATGATGACGAAGTTATCGCTACAATCATGGATCCCGATGACATTAAACATGTATAGAATTAACACGTGGAGATCACGCTATGGATATAAGTGAAGAAAAGAAAATTGATATAGGAGACTCTGACGAGTCTGAAATTGAAATAGACCTTGAGGCTTCCTCAGAAGAAACTAAAGAGGAGGTTGCAGAAAACTCACCTGAAATAAAAGAGCCAGCGGACGAATCCGAATTAGATGAGTATAGTTCTGGTGTTAAGTCTCGTATTGATAAACTTACCAAACGTATGCGTGAAGAAGAACGTCAGAAACAATCTGCTGTTCAATATGCTGAAAACGTTAGGAATGAAAACGAGGAATTAAAGAAACGTTTAGACTCTTTAGATAAAGGTTTTCAGGAAGAGTTTGACACAAGAGTTACAACTCAAATACAAGCAGCTAAACAACTTCTTAAAGAAGCTCACGAAACAGGTGATGTTGAAAAGATAGTTGAGGTACAGGAAGCTTTATCAGAGCTTGCTGTAGAAAAGGGTAAAATTAAAAAACCTGTTAAGGAAGTTGAGCAAAAAGTAGAAGCTCCCGTAGCGGCTCCTCCTCCTCAACAACAAGCTCCCGCACAGGCGGATCCGAAAGCAGAAGACTGGGCTTCTCGAAACGAGTGGTTTGGAAACGATGAAGTTATGACATATGCCGCTTTTGGGGTTCACAGACGGTTAGTTGAGGATGAAAAATTTGACCCGCAGTCAGATGAGTATTATTCTGAGCTTGACAAAAGACTTAGGGCTGAGTTTCCACATAAACTTGGAGCAAAGCCTAAAACGGGTGGAAGTAAAAAGGTTGCGTCAGCCGAAACTTCCGCATCCCGCAATAGAGGTGGACGTAAAACAGTGCGATTAACGCCTTCTCAAGTTGCTATTGCGAAAAAGCTAAATGTACCACTTGAAGAATACGCTAAATACGTAAAATAAGGAGTTAATCATGTCACAAGAGAACACTACTCGCCAGAAGACACCTAGGACGCCCCGCGACAATCAGACACGTGTTAAAGAAGCACGCAAGGAACCTTGGAGACCGCCATCAATGTTAGATGCGCCTCCCCCACCCGAAGGTTATAAACACCGTTGGATTAGGGAAAGTGTAATGGGCTTTGATGATCGTAAAAACGTATCAGCTAGATCTCGTGAGGGATATGAGTTGGTCCGTGGAGAAGAATACCCAGATTTTGATATTCCTACTGTTGACGATGGTAAACATGCAGGAGTTATTGGAGTAGGGGGATTACTTTTAGCAAGAGTTCCTGAAGAAATTGTTGAGTCGCGAAATGCTTATTTCCGTGGTCAAACACGGGATCAAATGACGGCTGTTGATAACGAGTTAGCTCGTGAACAACATCCAGCAATGCCTATCAGCAGACCTGATAGGAGTTCAAGTGTAACTTTTGGAGGTCCTCAAAAAGAGGACTAGGAGAAAACTAAATGGCTAATTCAAATGGAAGTTTTGGTCTTCGCCCCCTAAGTAAATTAGGTGGAGGAGCTAATTCCACTGGCCTTACGGGATATACTCCTTACGAAATCGCTAACGGAAACACTGACAAGATTTATCACGGGCAATTGGTTATTCCTCTTGCTTCTGGATTTATCGACCATACAGCTAATGCTGCTGGTGGAACTGTCAGTCATCTAGGCGTATTTCAAGGATGTGAGTATGTTTCTAGTGTCACTGGAAAAACAACGTGGAGTAACTACTGGCCTGGATCAGGTGCGGATAGTAATCATCCAGTTAAAGCGTTTATTGTAGATGATCCTAATCAGCTATATGTAATTGCTACTGATGCTTCATGGACAAGTAAGGCAACTGCACGTGCAAGTGTCTTTTTGAACGCAAATCTTTCTACAGGTATAACGGGTACAGATGCTACTGGTGTTTCACTAGGTCGTTTGGCTATCAGTACTCTTGCCACAACCAATTCTTTAGCACTACGTGTCATGGGATGGGTTGAGGATCCTGAGAACGAAGATTATGCATCTGCCGGAATCGGCGCAATCGTAAGGTTGAATAACTCGTTTAATGCACCTGTTGGGTCCATTGCATCGGGTACACCTTCAACCACTGGCGTATAGGAGAATTGAGAAATGGCTATAAGTAGAGCACAACTAGCTAAAGAGCTAGAGCCTGGCCTCAATGCCCTTTTTGGGTTAGAGTACGCTAGGTATGATAATGAAGCTGCTGAGATTTTTGATACAGAATCTTCAGAGCGAGCATTTGAAGAAGAAGTAATGCTTGCTGGGTTTGGTACTGCACCTGTTAAGGGTGAAGGATCAGCGGTCAGCTTTGATGATGCACAAGAAGCATATACTGCACGATACACACATGAGACTATCGCCCTTGCTTTCTCAATTACTGAGGAAGCTATTGAAGATAATCTTTATGATCGTCTTGCTTCTCGTTACACTAAAGCGTTAGCACGTAGTATGGCTAATACTAAGCAAGTTAAAGCGGCTTCTGTTTTAAACTCCGCTTTTGATTCTACTGTTACTGGTGGTGATGGAAAAGAGCTTTGTGCTACAGACCATCCTCTTACCAATAACAATACTCTTGCTAATGAGCCAGCAACTGCTGCTGATTTAAACGAGACTAGTCTTGAAAATGCGCTTATTGATATAGCGGGTTTTACTGACGAAAAGGGTCTTAAAGTATCTGTACGAGGAATGAAGTTGATTGTTCCGCCAGCATTACAATTTGTTGCGGATCGTCTTCTTGAAACCACTCTTCGTCCCGGCACTTCTGATAATGATATAAATGCTATGAGGAACATGGGTATGCTTCCTAATGGCTACACAGTTAATCATTATCTATCCGACTCTGATGCGTTCTTTATTAAGACGGACGCACCTAGAGGCTTCGTTCACTTTGAGCGTATGCCTATGTCTACCAAGATGGAAGGTGATTTTGATACAGGTAATGTACGGTACAAAGCCCGTGAGCGTTATAGCTTCGGTTACTCTGACCCACGTTGCGTGTACGGTTCACCCGGCGCTTAACTGAATTAAGGAGAGGGGAAACTCTCTCCTTATTTTCTGGGATCTCAACCTTATAGACTGCTCCCAGCAGACGCTTACAAGACTATAGGGTTTAATACTTTGTAAGGAGTAACCTATTATGGGTAATTCAACTTTTAGCGGTCCAGTCCGCTCAAAAAATGGTTTTCAACAAATTAGTGAAAACGCTACTACTGGAACTATTGCTCAAAAACAATTTGAAATTCAAACAGTTGCAACCTCTGGTATTAACAACATCGTTGATACTAATGGTTTTTCTGGAACAGCTACTACAGCCGGAGCTAACAACGCTAGTTTAGACACAGGAGCTACTATTTTTGGTATTACTCCTAACGCTCACGGTTCTGGTATTCCAGACGTAGCCATTAACACTTTTGTTAACAAGGTTGGCGGTACTATTGTAACCTCTATTCTTGTTGATCTTCATGGTGGCTTTGACGGTTCTGCTTCGGTGGATCGAGTTATTGGTGACGGAACTGAAGCTAATGCTTATATCGCAGAATTAACTAAAGAAGTTAACGGTATACCTATTCTTCTTGAGTTTGGTTGTGTAGAAGTGCCAACAGGCGGTGATCCAGATATCAACGTAGATATTTCCGCTACAGGGACAACCGCTGGAGGAACCGCGCCTACCAGTACAACCCAGATGATGAACAACGGTGATCTTACTTTAGGC
>Ga0209634_1003518_pt1 | contig 10556 bp, 15 predicted proteins | sample LinPmetageLP40_FD_184043 | JGI IMG/M metagenome (GOLD analysis project Ga0209634, IMG submission 184043) | Marine viral communities from the Pacific Ocean - LP-40 (SPAdes) (version 2) | ecosystem: Environmental > Aquatic > Marine > Oceanic | place: Pacific Ocean | collected 2010-08-26 | reverse complement strand
TGCGGAATGATTTGCTGTAAATTCTTTTCGTACCCAGCATTTAAACTGAGGCACATTTGATATTAAATAAGCCACTTTATTTAATTAGAATTTATTTTTCGCCTTTTATTTTTCCACGAGCACTACCAGTTTTTTTTGCTGCCTTACCAACTGCTTTTGCAGCAGGACCTGCCAAAAAACCACCAGCAAGGCCAGCTCTAGTAACTGCCTTTGGTGAAAGTATTGGACCTAAAGCGCTCATACCTATTTTTTTAGCAACTTCACTTCCCATAGAGCCAAAGCCTTGTGCTCTTTCTTTTGCAACCAATGCACCACCTTTAGCCATGTACTTAGTAGTTTTTCCACCTTTAGCCATGTACTTAGTAGTTTTTCCACCTTTAGCCATGTACTTAGTTCCTTTACCTTTCATAATTACTCCTATTTTCTACCAAATAAACCCATGTTATTTAGTTTTCTTTTTGTTATCTTACCACCAGAGGCAGCAAATGTTGCAACATTGGTAGGCTTACCACCTACCCCTTGTTTTTTTGATCTTTTTCTGGTCACAGCTGATGCTATTTGTGATTTTGACATACTTGAAGCTTTGGCTGCTGGTACACATTTAGGATATTTTCTTTTAGCATCTGCTTTTTGTTTGGATCGACCACATTTTTTATAGCCACCACCTTTTTTCTTAGATCCTATATCAACCCAGTTTTCTTCAAACCACTTCGTCAAACTCATGTTTAAGCTCTAGGCATTTTAGTTTTTCTTCTTTTGCTTTCCATCATAGCTCCACAACCTCTGCCTTGGGCCATCACAGTACCGCCTTTTACAAAATTTACAGCGCCACCTTTTGCTTTATATTGACCACCCATTTTTTTATATTCTTTAACCATGTACGCATTTGCGTATGCGCTTGGGTACACATCAAACTTAGCTTTAGCCTTAGACTTAGCTTTGCTGTATAGACTTGGATTTTTTACGCTTTCTGGTATTTGAGATCTTGATATAGCCATTAACACTTCCACCTTCTTCTTGCTTGCCTAATTCTTGAATTAGGATCATTTCTAGTTTTAGCAGAGCTCTTTTTAAGTTGTCCTAAAGATCTTGCACAATAAGACTTTCTTCTTTTAGCAGCTTTACTACCCTTTTTAACTTTTCCGGTTACAGCTGTTTTCAGCTTAGAACCAGGATTAGCTTTTCTATAGGCTTTTACACCTTTAGCAGTCATTCCAGCGCCTTTTTTGGTAGGCCTATAATTACCACCTTTTTTGGTGGTTTTGGGAATAGGCTTTGCTGGCTTTCTTTTTGGTTTAGCCACCCTTACGCATGGAAAACAGTCATTGTTCCAAAAGTAGATACTGTGTATTGAATATAAACACCGTTATCAAACAATATTCCATTATCTGGTACAGTAATATCCCTCGTTACAGTAGCAGATGCTACAGATCCCAGCTTAAATAGACTTGTTCCTTGGGGGGAAGTTTTTAAAAAATCTATGTTGCCTGCTGTAGCAGAACAAACCATGTTAACGCCTTGTAATCTACTTCTACCTGCAAAGATAACATCAGCTGCTGAAGCATTGACTCCGGCACTTACATTACCTGCTGGATTGCCAACTGCTGTTATTGAAGAAACGGTTTTAAAATGCACACCACCAGTAGCAGTACCAGCATTTGCACCTGTTATGGATTCTGTTTGAGCATCTCCATTTACATCAGTGCCGACTACGGTAAAAGATTTACCTGAATCGTTGCCAGCAGAAAGAATCGTTACAATCCTGCCTGCATCAAAAGTACAAGAGCCTCCGTCAGCTAACGCACCACCTATAGTAAGTGCTGCATTATTTCCAACAGATGCTGCTGCTGATATTCCATCAGCGTCTAAGGCTTGTGTATCGGCAGTCAAAAAGACTGCCGTTACATCTGAACCTGTTAGTCTTGTAGACATAGGTTACTCCTTAAATAATACCTGTAAGGTTAATTAGTGAGTAATCGGTTGTTACATTAACAATCATAACTACACCAATTACCTGAATAACATCTCCTGCTGCTGGTCCAACTGCACCGACAGCTCCTAAAGGCACTGCGTGGTTACCCACGACTAATGTTCCTGAAGTTAATACTGTTGCTGGTCCTGAGACTGCAAACCAACCATAAGCACTGGCTGCCATATCAACTACTGTTACACCCATTGTTGCACCTGTAGTTGTTGCGGCTTGACCAATTAAAGCGCTTCTTGGATCAGGAATTAAAGTAATTCTTGAGCTTGTTGTGATTGCTGTTGCTAAATCATCGTAGCAAGTAATAACAATAGAAGGATCGGCTGAATGATCATGTGCTGGATTAGATTTAATTCTAAGCATTTGACCTTCACCTGCAGCATCGTTTACATAAAGATAACCATTTGCGTATTGGTTAAGCGTAATGTCAGTACCTGCAGTTTCAACTGAAATTGCAGTTTCGCCTGCTGCGACTCCTGCTGTTGGGGTTAAATCAAAGTGATGTGCGATTGATGCAGCGTGAGTTACACATTTACCTGCTGTAACAGCAACTGCTGCCAATCTACCATAAGCATAAACAGTATTACCGTAAAGCAATCTACTGCCTAAAGGAAATAATTGAGTAAGTCCAGATGTATAAGGATCTACAGTACCGTATTGGCTACCGCCTTTACCTACGATGAAATCAGCAGGACCATATCCTGTTGCTGCTACATATTGAATGTGCCCGCCATCATCAGTAAAGATATTACCATCTGCGTTGATTACCAACCCATCAGTGATAGCTCCTGTTGTTGAATTTGTGTCAATGGTTTTAAAACCATTTTCCGAACGGACTGGGCCGCTAAAAGTTGAATTCGCCATAATTTCCTCCAGGAAATAAGTTCTACAGTATTGGCTTGTCTGCTAGGTCAGTCGGTAGAACAATTAAAAAAATCCTAGTAGTAAAATCATACTCTTTGAAATCTGTTTGTGCAAATTCTTTATGATAAAAAAAAAGGCAACCGAAGCTGCCTTTTAATTGAAATACTTGAGTAATAAACGGTATTTCTAATCGTTCTAGTTATGCACCCTGTGATCCATAAATTCCTCTCCAATCAGAGAAACCAAATGAATATCTTTCACGAGCTTTGTAACGGATGTTACCAGTCGTAAAGTCCGGCTCCATAGATGTTTCCATTCCACTTCTTTGGAACATTTTTAGGCCATCGCCTTGTGATGTTACAGAGGTTAGAAGGAAGAAAGCATCTGGATCAGTCAGATAATGGTTAACTGAATAGCCACCAGGTAAAACACCTGTGTTAGCTATAGCGTTAACATCATTGTCTGATGTGCCAGAACGCAGCGGAGAATTTAAAATCCTGTCAGCTACAAAAACGAGTTCGCTTGGAACTATCATTTTTTCAGCTTGAACAGAAACAATTAATCCTCTGTCATCTGTGAAGTTAGAGATATCGATTAAAGCGTCTTCCAATGAAGTTTCGTTTAAATCCGCCATGGATGTAGCTCTATTCGCTGCTGTTCCACCACCTGAGAGGGGATGAGCAGTTGCGATTAAAGATTGTCCGTCTCCGCCAGTAAAACTGGATGAGAAAGCGTTATTTAAGATATCAGCTCCTTTAACTTCTTTGGTGTTAGCCATAGATTTTGCAAGTGCTTTTGTATATCTCTTAGAAAGACTCTCGTAAAGATTGTCTTCTATTGCTTCTTCAGTAAGCGCAAATGCTAGGGCCACAGTATCGTGTGTGTACCTTGCACTATAGCCTTCTGAAGCATTATCAAAGACGACACCTTGTCCTTCAGTCTTTGTGGGGGCAGAACCAAATCCAGTGATTAGGACCTCTTCTTCAAACGCTCTTGAGGAGTCTTCAATAGAGAAGATTTCTTCATATTCGCGATTGTACTCGTCATAAGACAAGCCGAAAAGACTATTTAATCCTGGCTCTAGTTCTTTAGCTAGTTGAGCTCTTGATATTGCCATTTTTAGTTACCTTATGCTAAACCAGCACCTTTTTGTCCCATTATGTGGTTTTGAATCACACATAGTACATTGGTGTTGGCGGATGCTACATCCGAGTTATTAGGATCCTGGGAAATATCCAAAGCTTTAAGAGGTAAAGTCGCGGTAGTATTACCGGTAGTTACATCTAGCTCAAGATTAGATCTTCCAGAGTTAGTATCGCCAACGGTAGAACCGTCCACGATGTCAAAGTTTCCGAACAAGTCTGCGACAGGAAAAGTGTCATCAGCTTGTACTTCAAAAACGACATCAGGATCGTCAATCACATTAGCTATTATATCCGAAGCAGTAATACTGCCGGGATAGTAGTTTTTGAAAACTTGTTCGCCTGTTGTTGGATCAGTGTAAGAAACACCATTAAACACTCCGATAATCGGAACGGTTCCAGTAGCAACATGACGGCCTAGTACACCAGCTGTGAGCTGAGTGACAAGATCCCCTTGAAAAAGAGGTGTTGTAACTCCACTTGCAATTCTGTAACGGCTTTGACCGCCAGAATAAGGTGCGCCACCCATCATACGAACAGGTTTACATCCAAAAGCGGCATCTTTATTTGCCATAATTTTTCACCTATTAGTTATTAGTTACTTTTTTCCAAAAGTAACATTAGATTTACGGTCAGCATCATACTTAACATATCGACTATCTTTGTTCGCTTCTTGAAAAACATTATTATCTAATGCCTCTCTTGCCTGCTGACTTTTACCAGCATAGTAATTGTTGCGTTCCTTAATAGTTTCTATAGGCATTTTTGCCAAAAGTAAACCCTCGTTATAAACGACACCGGCATGTCTTCCAGAATCATAGGTAGGTAATTGGAATTCTTGGGGTAGATCAGTTCCTCTTACGAGTTCCCAACCTTCTCTAAGTCTTCGGCTTACATTGCCTCTGTCTTCCTGTCCCAGCATTGACTCTCTTATCCATCGATATTCATAGCCTTCTGGTGCAGGAGGAGTTTCTAGTTTTCTAACCGGTCTCCATGGTTGTCTTCGAGTTTCTTTTTCGTGCGTCTCGGAATCACGAGATTGTCTACTTGGTGTGTTTTCTTTTTCAGTCGTCATTTTGCCTCCCTTGCGGAAATTTTTAGTTTTTCTTTAGCAACAGATTTCAACCATACATCTTCCGACATATTATGCGGCTTCAATCCTTTGAGTCGTTCGACTTCTGATTTAGAGAAAGTCACTCCGTTCTTCTTGCCTTGTGTTTTTTGTCGACTTCCTACGGAAGCAGAGGCAACTCTTTGCACAGCGGGTTTGCCCTCCTCTCTTGCGACACTTTGCCCAGATTTTAAATCTGGATAAACTTTTTGAACTCTAGTGTTCAGCTCTGAGTAGTAATCGTCTGAATCAGCGTCATACCCCTCATTAATTAAATTGTAATGCGTAAAATAAGCAAATTGTGTGGCCTGCACACTTTCTGGGTTGCTATCATCTCCGTACCATTGGTTGTCTTCATGCCAATCTTTGGCTTGTCTAGTAGGCTGTGGAGCTTCTTGTTGTGCTTGAGAATAGTTTTCTTGTGGCACTACTTGTGGATTTTGAAAAGTCTGCTGCTCTGATTGAGCTTTAGCCATTCTGACTTTTTCTTTTTGTATGCTTAACTCACTTTTCAATGTGTCTGCTTTAGACATTAAATCAGCATCTCCAGATGCCACAGCTTTTTTATACAAATCGTCAGCTTGGTGCTCTTTGTTTTGCAAAGATTCTTCTTCTTTTTGTATCAAGGTTGCATTTGTCTGCATCCTAAAATTGGCTGATTCAGCTTCTCTTTGAGCCAACATTTGTTCTAACCTTGCAGCTTTATCTTCTGCTGCTCTGATTTGTTGGTTTTTTTTGTTAATTCTTTTAGAAACTGATTTTGAATAATCTTGCAATTCTTCATCAGATCCAACAGCTTCAACAACTTGGTCTTCTATCTGTACCTCAACCTCATCTATTTCCGGTTGCTCTACTTGTGCGTTTTCTTGTTCAATCATTTATAAACTCGCTATGTCATCGGGATCGAGTATTGTGGCTATCACCTCATCATCATTGATGATGCGAACTTCTGCACCGTCCTCCAGTTTAAACCTAGAGCCAGAATAGCGCCCTATTAAAACCCATTGTTTTTCTTCACACCAGGGGGTTTCTCCATACCTTGCCTTATCGTTATAGCATAGTGGTCCTTGTTTTACCACATAAGCAACAACTGTAGCCAAGGCCTCACGATCAACTGTTTGTTTTGTTAGCAAAATACCGCCTTCTGTTTGAGCTTTACCAGCGTAAGGTAAAACTAACATACGCCAACCTGTAGGCTGTGGCATACGATCAAGTAAAGATTCGTCTAATAAGGTAGGATCTAAAACCCTAGCTTGTTCTGGTATATAAGCATCTGCAACTATGTCATTTGTAGATCTAATTTCTGCCATTTATTTTGCCTGTTTGTTAAAGTCTTTTAATTCGTTTGTAATATAGTATAAAGCAGAAAGCTCACCTTGCAAATATTTATAATGTTCTATATCTTTTAGCGAACCGGACATCAAAGTTTCTGATATTTGGTTTTCTCTTTCTTGGACCTTTCTTTTTATAAAATCTAATAAACCGTACTCATCCATTACTTTTTAGCCTTTGATTTTGTTGGCTTTTTTTTGGCTGCAGGCTTAACTTTTTTCTTGACCTTTTTTGCTTCCTTAACAACCTCTTCAACAATTTCTTCAACTACTTCAGGGACTGTTTCAATAACAGGTGTTACTACAGGTTCGCCTTTTGCAATTCTAGCCATTTTTTTAGCTATTCTTTTTGCATTAGCTTCTTTTTTTATTTTTTTTGCCATTTCAGAAGCCTCATGCTCTCTTCTTTCAATGATTCTTTGTGCTTTTTTTGCTTTGCGCAGGCTTTCTATTGCTGCTATTTTAAATGATGTTGCCATAACTTAGTTCCTCAGTTTTGTCTGTATTTCCATAAGCTTTAGATCAGCATTTTGTTTTAACCTATCTATAGCTACATTTAGTTTATCATCAGCTATGTCTTTTTGCACATTGATGCGTTGTTGTTGTAATTCAGTATCTAATAATTTCTCTTGAGATCTTTGGTTTTGTTTTTCAGTAAACTGTTGAGATCCAATATCTAGCTCTTTATCTTTAAGATCTAATTCTGCTTTTCTAATTTCAACCAAAGGATCTCCACCGGATCCTTGACCTATGGATTGTAAGAATTCAGAAGTCAGTTGAGCCATAACAGGAGCGCTAAACTGGTCTAATATCATTTGTATTTCTGTAGAAATTTGTTGCGCTTCTGCTGGAGAAACTTGTTGCATCTGTGCTTGTACCTGTTGAATTTGCATCTGCACTTCTTCAGGTATCTGTTCTGCAGCAACTTGCGCTGATAAGAACTGTAAATGTTGCATACAGTGACTAATAATAATAGATTGTATTTGCGGGTTTTCTTGAACCACTTGCGTTAAAAATAAACTTTTGTGTGTTGCCAAATGCGCTTCATGGTTCTGTCCTTCAAAAGCTTGAGCCGGTTGGCCCATTAATAAACTGCTATTTTCTAAACCAGCGTCTATAGGTTTAGGTGTCATATCAGGCGGTGGTTGCAATAAATTATCAACATTATCAACGCCTAAAGCTGCATACATTCTTTTGTAAGCCTCGTATATACCCATTGGTCCATGTATCTCTGGGTTAGACTGCACCATTTGCAGTAGCTCTTGAGCCAAGGTAACTCTTTGGCTTTGAGAAAAAATGTTTGGATCTGAGACTGGCACAACATCAATTCTTCCATCAAAGTCAGATTGTTTTATTTCGCTTGGCCCAGAACCAACTTGAAATTCATAAGCTGGTGGCAGGTATTCAGCAAATACTTTTGCCAGAAGTTTAAACTCTAGTTTTTGTGCATAGTGCAGTCTTTTATGAATAGCAGACATGACCTTAGTGCCACGCTCAAGCAAGGCTACTGTCGTTCCTACAGGCATTGCAGCATTACTATCACCAACATTCATGTCAGCTATAGCTGCAAATCTTTTACCAGAATCAACCAATATTCCAAGTAATTGCATCAAAACATTGCTTGGCTCTTTGATTGGAAGAGGTATGAGATTTTCTCGCAAAGAACCCCCGGTAGTGTCTATATCACGGAATTCCCCAGGCTGCAGCGGTTCATCTTCATCGCGTATTCTCATACCCCTGGCTTTGAAACCCGCTGGAAGGTTTGCAAGCGTACCAGCATCTATAAGTTGTCTTAATATAGATGTAGAGGCTTTGGACAATCCACCGATCATGTGTGATAAGCCTAGGCCATAAAAACCTAGTCCTGGTAAAAACTTGTATTGAATAAAGTAATTAATTTTATTTTTAAGGGGATCTCCCTCTATGTAGTTTCTTCGTATAGATAAAACAGATTCAGAACCTTCATCTATCGTAATGATATAAGGCAGTTTTAGACCAGTTGGGCTGCCTTCTTGGTCTATGTCTTCAAAGCCTTCAAGATCTAAAACGGTGTGTATTTCATAAATAGTCCTATTTCTATCTTCTTTGTAACTAGGCTCTATTCCTTGTATTTCGTTAATTTGTTTGCTGATATCGGTTTCTTCTTCGCCATAGCTATCCTCTGGGATATCGACATCTGCATAAAAACCAGTGACTTGTTGTTTTTTTACTTCATTAAAGGACATGCTAATTGCATGAGTTACTCTCTCAGCTGAAGATAAATCTGATGCCTCGTAAGGCACAATAAGGTCTTCTGGCGTTACAAACTTAGATACAGCTTTGTTTGTTAGGGAATCAAAATAAACTTTTTTAAAGCAAGATCCAGCAAGAGGTAGATAAAACAACAACATATCCAGCTCTGGATCGTAGTCCTGCATTACATTCATAATGTAGTAATTCATAAACTCTTGTATGCGTTCTGCTTGGTTTTCAGTGTCTATGGTTCTAGCGCCAATAATTTCTGTCTTAACAGGACCTTTGGCTGGTAACATTTCCTTGTAAGCCTGCGCTTGGAACTGGGTAACGGCTTCTGCTAGGATTGGATGAATTACGCCTGAAGATCCTTCAAATGGTTGAGATCTTGAATCGTCAAATTTCATTCCTAGATATTGCAATCCATCGGTGTATGTTTTTTCCCATTCACTTCTTGATTGTTTGTCGCCTTCTACTGAGCTAACCAAGTCAGAGGCTAAAGTCCTTAATACAGATTCGTCTACAAAATCAACCAAATTAGAGCTGAAATCCATTTGCGGCATAGGTTCTTCTGCATTTATTTCATCGTCAATTAATATTTCTTCTTCGTTGACTAAAATATTAGCAGCATTTCTAATTTCATCGTTTCTTGAAGGTTCAGGAATTATTCTTACAGAAGAGGTTTGATCTATAATATCAGGATCTGTGTTTGTGTCTGTTTGTCTTTCAATAGCCATATTTTTTTAGTGTAGCACCCTCGGTCTTGTTTCGTCATGCATTGTAATTAAATCTACAAGCTCACCATCTAATATAAGTCCTTGAGATTCAGCAATAAGTTTTGCTTGTTCAAGTGTATCAGCATGAATGTCTGGGCCTTCATACTCAGCTTGATCCCAAACAAAACTTGTTATAAATATTTTTTTTAATGACATCAATAATACACCGTTCTATTCTTTTTCATAAACCTAGCTTCATCTTGGTAGTCTTCTTTTAAAGATACAAAGCCACCTTGTCTAAATCGCATTAAAGCCATTGTAGCACTATCACAAAAGTCATCATAATCTCCAAACGGAAAAGATGCCATTTCCTCAATCACCTCATCTGCAAAATCGTCTTCCGGTGCCCATACCATGCCAGATTCATAGATTGGGGCCACGCTGTTCATTCTAGCTACTTTATCCTGACCTCTGCTTGGAGAGTAGGCTGTAACCGGTATTCCCATTCTTCTAAGCTCTTGTGTTAAAGGTGTACCAGAGGCTTTGGCTTCAATCAATACACAGTCCGGTTCCCAATACTTATATTCATCAAAAGCAATTTTTTTAAGTTCAGGAAAGTCTACCCTAAAACGCTTTGCATCTAATAATATTATTGCATTTGGTGTGTCATCGCCACCATTAAATATTGCCCAAGTAGTGACAGCTGAATAATCTGCTGTTTCTTTTTTAGAGAAAGCAGTATCGTAGCTTTGAATTACATAATCATAGGAGGGCACATCTTCGTCTGGCCACCTTTTCCACCATTCTCTTTTGATAATAGATCCTTCTTCTGCTGTAGGATTTTGCATCCATTGTGCGTTCCATTTGGAAACCGGCAAAGAGGCTTTAACTCCTAACAGCTCCTCTTTTTTCCAAAACTCTGGCCATAGAGGTGTTTCTGTTTTAGGCATAATTGCAGGAAACTCAACGACCTCCCATTGATCTGCGTTTTCATCGCCTTGTTTTTTCAACACCTTGCCTACCAAATCTTTGGTGCTCCACCTAGTCATTACTATCACAATAATTCCGCCAGGTTGTAAACGCTGCCTAGGTCCAGATGTGTACCACTCGTAGGCTGATTCTAAAGATTTAGGTGATAAAGCGTCTTGCTCACTGTGAGGATCATCAATAACTAAA
>Ga0209634_1003512_pt1 | contig 10564 bp, 4 predicted proteins | sample LinPmetageLP40_FD_184043 | JGI IMG/M metagenome (GOLD analysis project Ga0209634, IMG submission 184043) | Marine viral communities from the Pacific Ocean - LP-40 (SPAdes) (version 2) | ecosystem: Environmental > Aquatic > Marine > Oceanic | place: Pacific Ocean | collected 2010-08-26 | reverse complement strand
TGTAACCATAATGATCCGTTAAACGCTGTATAAAAACTAGAATTTAATGTTGTATAAAAAGTTGGACTATAAGAATAAAAACTTGTCCAACCTAAAACAGACTCATCAAAAGCTGCTGTTTTATAATTTGATACAGATGGTAAAGCTCTATCGGCTACGTGCCATTGAGGAATATTACCAGTGCTACCTACTAGTTTTTGTGATGGCATAAAAGGAAGCTCAGGATTGTAAGGTTGTTGTATTGAAACTGTATAGTTTTTATTATGCACGTCGAATCCACCTACAATTTTAGCATTGTTAAGATTAGATAATTCATCTCTAAAAAAATCATGCATACCATAACTAGATATTTCTGTTATACCATCTCTTGATAATCTGCAAATACAGTTACGTTTTCTATCTGTAAAATATTTTCTATAACCATATACGGCAAAACTAAATGGATCGGTTGATATACCATATTTACCAGCATAAGCAACAATTTGCCCTATAACTAACGGTGTAGATGTTATAACCGCATTGCCTTCTGCTGAATATATAGCATCTTTATCTATTAAAGCCCTGCTTACTTTGTCTTCTTGAAATATTATTAAATTAGTATCCTCTGCATATAATCTTTGTATAGATCCATTAACTGGATCTACGGTTTTAGTTATGTCTTGGCCAACAGAAAACTCATTTGTATCATTAACACCTGTTCTAGAATTAAATATTCCTGAGTATATTAATGATGAAAATAAATGCTGTTGATTAGGATTGTCTTCTACTACATATGCTTTAACACCAAGATCAGTTATTGTGTTATTATATCCACCACGTATTCTAGCTTCTTCTATATACCAGTCTTTTGCATTATCAGCAGCGTAATCTTGCGGAACACCAGGGTATGTAGTATTACCATACTGAGCGTTTATAGCGGGAGCTGGATCTTGAGCAGTAATGCTAGCTACTTTTTTAAGCCAAAAAGTGTTAAAATATTTTAATTCAAGTGTTGCCGCCATAGTTTATTATCACTTATTTTAATTAACTCTTACCTTGTCTCTGTATGGTTGTAGCTACTGCATTTCCAGGCCAACAACTATACACATGTGGTGTTGCACCAGCTCTGTAAACAGCGCCATCGCTTGATGTAAATGTTCCAGATAAAACTAAACTGGTAAAAGGTTTAATTGTAGGTGAGCTGTCTGTGTATGTATTCCATCTATATACCGGTGTGGATGTATCATAATTTACAGGACTCCAAGCTGTTGTTCTAGCTGTATTAGTAAAAAACTGATTAATATATTCACCATATGGTATTGGAGAATATAAAGGTCCTTGAGTACTCGCACCACAAGTGTAAGGCAATGTACCACCACTGGTGTGTCTATAGCCGTAGTATGTTGAACCACTATATGAATTTACTACAGTAGAACCATTTTCTACCACGCAAGCTGGATAATTTAAATCAGTAGATCTTACCCAAGCTACAATAGTTTCTTTAGCGTCTCCACCAGTCATCGTATTACCCATATTAACAGCGGCAATACAATATTCAAAGTTATCAGAGCCTGAACCTCTTGCAAAAGCTTTTACAACTTGATTGTACATAGTTTCACCTGATGTAGCTCCATAGGTAGAATCAAAAGCTATCGCAACTCCACCACTAGCTGTAATACCGTTTATATCAGCAAAACCTTCAGTCCAATCAGCAACCGCTCCTCCTACAGGTCTTCTCCACATTCTCCACGTTAATGATGATCTTGGATTATTTCCTATAGAACTTACTTTTTCTATTCTAGCATTTAATAAAAATGCTATATCACCTGTAAGATGAGCTCCAGTACCAACTCTATAAGGTGTAAAACCGCTAGGCATATCTGGAGTTATAGGTAAATCACTGTTAGCTAAATTACTATCTGCCACATACCAAACAGCAGTTATATCGTATGGCGCTGAATTTCCATCACTAAATAATCCTTCAGCTTTTACAGCTAAATCAGTTTTTAAATTAGAATCAGACCAAGGTAAAACAACATCTGAAACACATTGTACTGGTCCTATGGCTGTACTATTTACAGCTTGCGCGCCTATTATTACTTCTTGCTGTATAGTTGTAGACAATTGACCATTACCATTACCATTGTTAGTTGAATTTACAGCATCATCAATAGTTATTGGTAAAGTATAAGTTCCTTGAGTATTTGTATTTGCCGTTTGTGATATAATACCACTATATTGTGATATAGAAAAACCACCAGAAGGTGTAGGTGTAACCGTACCTAACGTAAATCTTAAATCAAGCAGATTAAAATTTAACTGATTACTACCGTTTGTAACTAAATTACTAGTTTTATAATTTAAAATTGTAGTAGTTGTTGTTAAAGCAGATACTGAATTGTTTGTAACTATTGGTGCAATATTACTTAAACTGCCCAATGTAGTTAAGTTTATAGCTGGATTACTTCCTACTGTTACTGACAAGGTAAACGTATATTTATCTCTAGCAGATGTATTTGCTAATGAATTATTTAAAAATGTAAAAGTATCCTCTGTTATAAACAATCTATAAGCGCCAACGTTGTTTGCACCATCTTTAGCTAAGGTACCAGGCCCATAAATACCAAACTTACCAAGGTTGTTGTTAAAAGGTGACCCTGGTCCTAAATTTGTATTATCATCTGCATAAACACTAACAATTTGTACTGTAGAATTGGTTATGTTTACACCAGAAGAAGTAGATGGAAAGAAAAAATCTGTTATATACCTACCATATTGATTACCGGCAGCAGTGCTTTGAAATGTTACAGCGCTAGACGCGGTTATTGCTACTAAAGCAGAGGTTATTGTTATAGTTACTCCGTTAACATTAGATACAGTTCCTACTCTGTTTCCAGCAGAATTATAAACTTCCATAGTTGCTACTATATTAGAGTCTGCAGAAGTTAAAGTAAGTGTTGTTCCTCCTATACTTACACCACTACCGCTATCTGTGGCTTGAATACCATTTGATTGTTGGTTTTCAAATTGACTATAACTAGTGTCAGTGAAAAAACTTGGATCAGTATTGCCTACAGCAACAGCCGCATTTAATTCTGATATTAAACCTGTGGTTGTAGTTTCCCAAAATATATCTAATAAAGATTCAGCAGGTTCAGTTTCGTATATAGCTAAAAATGGCTGCATGTTTGTTGCCACATCTGTAGTTGATATAACACCTACACTTACAGCTGTAGAAAGTCTACCTATTAAAGGATTCGTATCTATTTGATAAAAGTTTTGTTGACCACCTGGACTAGATAATTCATCATAAACTATATTTAAATCTTCAGCTTCACCTATAGCTACAACAGTGTGAGAAGCTCTTGCGTAATCAGGTGATATTCCATAAAATTGAACGTTAGAAACTGTACCACTGCTTATTGTATTTTGAACTCTACCAAACAACTGCACTGAACTTCTAAACTGTTTTTGCTCAGGACCAACTTCTTGTAAATCTCTAGGTACTTTATTTATATTGTCATTAAATAAAACTATGTTAGCTGTTTTACCATTTTCTCCAGTTGGAAAAGGTATAAATGTTTTAGGATTATCAAAAGTTAAAGTAGCTCCAGACAATACAGAGTTAGTTATAGGTGTAGTGTCTAATAATGAACCAGTACCGTTTTGAGTGATTCCTGTAACGGTACCTATATTTGTACTTACAGAGTTTGCTATTGTATCTCCTACGGAAATATCAGGACTAGAGTTTAATTGAATTAAAACTGCATTTGCGTTATATGTTTGGGTTGTTACACCCGTAACAGGTGTTGTAGATATTTGTTTAGGATAGCCATTTAATATACCAGGAAGATATACATTGTAATAATCTTGTTCTTGTTGTCTTACTACAACTTTATAAGAATACCAACCTAATGGATTATAGCTTGTGCCTAGTGTTGAATTATATAAGCCAGGCTCACCTGTTGCTAAATTTTTTGGTGGATTTATTTGTGAATTTACAATAACTTGTAACGCTTTACCAAACCAACCTTTTACATCAAAAGCACCTTCTTCATAAGGAGCATATACAGTAGAACCTACATAATTCGAGGGATCAGCTGATAAAACAGAAGATAAAATAACTGGAGATTGTCTACCATATCTATCTGACAAAACAAAACCAACTTGATAATTTCTATTCTGTTTAACAGAATGGTTTGGGTATTCAATCCAGTTGTTTTGTAAATTTGAATCTTTGTCTACAAAAGCAACATTATAGTTTATATGTGATGGTGGTGTGTGTTTATCATAATAATTTCCATAAATAATTCTATTTCCAGCGGACTCTTGTGTTTTTGCTATTACAGGTGTTTTATCATAAACTCTTGTAGTGGCTGCTTCAGGTAATGTTTTATATGGTTTTCTTGATTGATAAGTGTAAATAAGTGTGCTACCATCTTTATAAATAGGACTAGTACTTACTGTTGAAATAGTAGCAGCGTTACCACTAACATCTATAGTTTCTACAACTTTAACAGCAACAGCATCAGATTCTTTGTACAATATATCAATTTCAGAAACTTTAAATTGACTAGATAAACCATTTACAGAAGTTGGTAAATTAATTAATATTTGAATTTGTTGTATAAAGTTTTCCATCCAAGTTACAACAGTACTTTGGTAAGCATCGTCTTCATCTCCATTAAAAAAATAACCTTTTTGCATAGGAACAAAAGCTATTTGACTAAATGGAGCCATAAGAGAATATTCGTTATCGTCGTATTTAAATCTGTAACTAAATCTAACAAATCTATCTTCTAAAAAATCTGGATCACCAGGCCAATTACTAGTTTGAGATTCGTTAGTCATTGTTGAAGATAAAAACGTTACAATATCCCCAACAACTGGTGTTGGTATAGCCGTAGTTTGTGCGCTGGCCGGAGATAAAGTTACCGTTGTAACTCCACCCGCCGTTGTCGGATCTATTGCTACGTATATAAAATCATCACCAGTTATTCTAGGTGTATTGCCTGTAGCTGCTCTACTCACAACAGACATACCTGTTGTTATAGCTGAATTAGCGGCAACCTCTATTTGATAACCAGCAGCCGCACTACCACCTATTGTGCCTTGTATAGTACCATTAGTTTCTCTTATTAAACTAGGCGCTATATAAGGTGAATATTTAGCAACAGAAACATGATCTTCATTTGTATAATAATTTCCGTTTTGTGTTATACCTGTTGTTACGTTTACTTGTCTTGGTTGATTATAATTATCTGTAAAAAACAAGAGGTTTTCTATCATAGTTATACCACTCATTGGGTAGTTAACAGAAAAGTTTAAAAAAGCTCCTTGTGCTATTATTTCAACACCTTGACTTGGTGTATAAGAAAGTATATAATTATAAGCGTTTGTAATAGGATTATAGTAGTTATTTATATTAGGAGGCCAAGTTTGATTAACATCTTTGTTTGTTAAAAATAATATTATTCTATCGTTAGCAGCGTCAGTATGTTGACCTATTATTTCTAGAGGAAAAAAAGCATTAATTTTACTTCCAGCAGAAGTTGTTTGTGTATCATATGCAGTACCTAACGACGTTTGATTATTTGCAAAAGTTACTGTAGTTATTATATTAGCAAAAGCTAAACCTGTTGAAGAGTCTACACCTGTAACATTCATGCCAGGTAAAATTTTACCGGTTAAATTACCAGTTATAGTAATACTGTTACCAGCTCCATTTATAGCTACAGTTTGATCATTGTATGTTAACAACTGTGAACCAGACACTAAAGCATTACCTAAAACGTTTTCTAACGCACCAATATCATCATCTTCTGATTTACCTACAGATATATTCTGCGCATCTCTATACTCACCATTAGGTATTAATCTATCATCCAAGTCTTTATTCATCTTGGATCTTAGAAAACTATTTTTGATTTCTGCCATGTATTAAAATTTAAGCCATTTAGATTTACCTCTCATAACTTGCACAATTTGATCAAGTTTAAGATTAGATAATCTAATTTTTGCATTTCTTAGTTTAGCGCTTTTTTCTTTTTGAAATCTTTTTACTATATATTCTTGTATGCCAGTTGATACAGATAATATAGAATATATTATATAAGAATATAAAGCTTCTTCAGCAAGCTTAGGTATTCTAGCATCTAGATCGTAAGCATTACCATCAGAAACATATTGTAGTATTATAACTTTATTAGCTAAATTACTAGTAAAACTAAAATTACCTTTTCTTTCATCAATTTTAAACCAACCGTTTTTTTGACTAGTTTGTGGTTCTAATCCATATCTTTGACCTAAAGCCCCATCATATACACTATGGTCAAACACAGCATTAGCATTGTTTAAATCATTTATAAAACCACCACTAATATTTCTAGGATTTGTTTTGTCCCATGCAGCATCTGTTTGTGATGTAACTTCTGTGTTGCTATCAAAATTATCTTGAATAGGTTTACCTTCATCATCTTGTGTAAAAGTATAATAAGGGCTTTGATTAAGGTTGTTAGTAGGGTATATAATATGTAAAACACCTAATTCATCAACCCAAGACACTCTTACATAATTTACATAATCTTGTGGTATTGCTAGACTTAACGAAGAAGGAACTGTTAGTTCTGTTGATTTAATACTTTTTAACGTGTCATAACTAAATTCTTGCAATCCACGTCTTGCGTGAAATATTACATCTGATCTTTTTACACTTTTTATAAGTTTACCAACTCCTACATAAGCTATTAAAAAATTATCTATAACATCAGTTAATCTTGTATATGAATATTCACCATAATTATCTTCTATTGCTGATTCAACTAATTGTATTTTTATGTAAGTACCTAAAGCTAAATAAGAATTTACAGTAATTAAGTTACCTAATTCAGTATAGGGTTGAGCAAATTTAAATGTTAAAGCGGTAGCTGCAGGTATTTGAATTGCTATTGTACATGTAAAAGTTGTTGTTGATAAAACTTGTTTTACAGTTCCGTAAGTTGTAGTACCCGCGCTGTTCTGTATTAGCATACCAGCTACAATATTTACATTAGCTACGTTAATTGTTAAAGTGTTTTCTCCAACAGGAACAACAACACCATTGCTTGTGGCTGTTGTTTTAGTGTTGTTAGGTGTCATTTCTGTCCAAGTCAACGCATCAGCACTTGAAAAAAGATGAAAATTGTTTAACCCATATTGACTACTAGCGTTGTCAGAACTTCCAAATATTAAATCAGTGTTAAAGGTACTAGTAAAAGTTTTACCCGCACCCGCTGTGTCTATATAAAACTGCTGTGTTCCAGCGTAATATTGTCTGTTAGTTTCGGTTATTAAACCACCATTAGGTATAGGCATAGTTTATTATCTTTGTTGATTTATATTTTCTAGTGCAACTTGATTTGCTGCTACTTGTACTATTTCAGGACTTTTAACAACTACTCCAGCATATAATAATATTTTTAATATTAATTCTGTTTGTTCACAAGCATGCAGTTCAAAGTTTTGTGAAGCTGAAGCTTGATAAACATATTGAGTAGTTCCTCCTGTAAAAAACCATAATGGATTTAATGGTTTTCTTATATAATTAGCTTGTAAACCCGATACAATACCAGTTACAGGATCGTTAGGATATACAGTTAATTTATTGTTTTCGTATGTATATATAGGATATGATTTACTAGGTTTAGTTAAGTTTGAGCTTAGTAAATGGTAAAGTTCTCCTTTGTCAACTCTTTGTAGCTCGTGAAAAGGTAATGCACCTGATTGATGTGTAACCACACCTAATCTATAAAATTGTTTAGGTGTTACTTGTATTTGTATAAAAGCTTGGTTACCTGCGCCTGAAGTAGCTGTGGCTAAAGTTAAAGTAGTTCCTGATAATGTATAAGCACTTGAAGCTATTTCTACAGCGTTTGCCACATCTGCGCCAATAAATACTGAAGAAATACCAGCTGCAACTTGAGCTGCGGTTATAGTTGTTAAAGTGTATACTGAAGTGTTGGCTGTAGCATTTATACCTTCACTTACTGTTGTAGCTCCAGAGTATTGAGCAGGAAGAGAAAACTGACCACTAGCATAAGCACATGATCCAGTTGTTTTAAATATAGAGATTTTTTCATCAAGACTTACGACTCTATCTGCGTAGTCCGTGTTGGTTTGTGGAATACGTATTTGCTGATTTAAGCTATCAAAGTATGTTTCAAATATTTCTAATTGAGTTTGTGTACCTATTTTATTAAACTCTAAAGGTGTCATATAACCCCTTTGTTCTTTGTTTAGTATTAATAAAACGGTTTGATATACAGTATTTACGTTTATTGCCATTTTAATATTTTAGTTAATAGTGATTAGGGCCACAAGAGTGACCCTTCACTATAATTATAGTTACATATTATTGTAACTTTTTCTTAATTGTTTTAAAAACTTGTACACCTTCATCAGTTTTAAACCAAGCAGCTAAAGCTGAGTATGGATTTTCATCAAACGGTATAGTCATTAGTTTTCTATTATTAGAACCCCATAAGAAATCTCTTTGATCTTGTGATAATTTAATTATCTGTTGCTCGGCGGCTACAATACCAATGTTTCTTAACCCTACATTTTCATCAGCAGCTATAGCTAAAAAGCTAGAAGGATTTGATTTAGCCATAATAAGTAAATCTCTTCTTAGTTCTTTAGAGCTTAGATTTGAAACAGTAGATCCTTTTTCAACTCTTAACACTGCTTCTGCATGTTCAATGTCCATGTTTTTTGCAGCCATCATAGCATCTAGTTCTAAATTTATATCTTCAAGTTCATCTTTAGCAACTTCATCTGCTTCCCATTCATAATATACATGGTTTTTTCTTGGATGATATAAAGATAATAGTTTTTGTAAATTTTGTTTTTCTTTAGGAACCGTTAAAACACCTTCTTCAAATATAACATGACCTAATGTTACTTCTCCTTTTTGTTCATCAACAAAGCAAGAGTTTTGATTAGTTGCATATCTAATTTCTCTTTGAGTTTCAGTAGATTCATCAAACCACATAAGTGGTGATCGTCTTGAGTTTTTAGATCCTAATGTATATGTTAATGGCTCTTTGCCATGTGAAAGTAAATATGTTCTACTTTTTATCTCCCATTTAGGGGCTTTTGTTTCTTTTGTACTTGACATGATATAATATAATATAATTAATAAAAATAAAGAGTATCTCCGCCCGAAGACGGAGATAAACTTTAAAGCAATCTTATTGTTGGAATAATACGAAATTATTCGCTGCTTGAGTAACCAAACATCTTTCAGACAACCAATTAACTTGCATAGCATCTAAATTAGTAGTGTAAGCACCACCAGCAGATCCTGTGATCCAGTTTTTGTATCGTCTATCTTCAGTTTGTGAAGCTCTATATCTAACGTGTAAGAAAGGTCTTCTTATGTTAGTACCTAACTGTTGGTCATAAACTGTTGACGTTCCAGCAGGTATTAATACACCTTCGATATTATTAACCGCAACAGCACCTCTTGTAGAAGCGTCGTTTAAGTATTTCCAGCTAGTTTTGTAGAAGTCATAAGAACCTCTTCTGAAACCAGAGAAACCTAGGTTAAGTGCCATATCCTCAGAGTTTTCAAATAAACCATAAGCAGTACCACCAGAAGAACCAGCAGAAATTTGCCCTAGCATATCGTCAAATTCTAAATCAAGATCTCTATTTAAGAAAAGCATGTTTTCTTCGATAGCACCTTGAGTGTCTAGGTTTTTAAGTACTTGATCAAAATCAGAAATACCAGTACCCCCAGAGAATCCAGACATAATGTTACCTCTTGCTTGAATAGCAGCAAAAAGACCTTGAGAACCATGAGCAACAGCAGCACCACCAGCGGCAGTAAATCCTGGTACGTTAACCGACTGGTTAGCAAAGTTTTGACCAGCGGCGCCAGCAGCTAGTTCACTTTCAACCATTGCCATTTCTAAATAGTCATCAAATCTTAGTCTTGTTTCAGACTCAGACTTTAGATACCATAAGTATCCTGATGTACCATCTTCTGTAGCAACTTCTACCCAACCGATTTGAGCCATATCAGAACCATTGATTTGGAATGAATCTTTTATGATAATTGGTTGATTTGCAAACTGAGTAAACTGAGGCTGAATTGACTTGTAAGATCCAGCAGCAGGAGCAGCTCCTTGTGAAACTGGTCCAACAGAACCTTTAGAAAATACAGAACCGTATACAAATATTTTCAACTGAGTTGACATAGGATTTGCAGCTTGATCTTGTAAAGCATTCCAGTTAGTTCCTTGAAAAGGATAAGCAGTAATTTGTGCTAAAGGACCAGCAACATTTTGGCTGTTTCCTACAACACCTTTTAATGTAACACCAGTAGCTGGGTTCATTACAACGATTGTATCATTAGCAAAAATAGCGTTTTGAACACCGTTAGCTAATGGAAAAGTAAAGATAACACCATTTGCAGCAGCTGCACCAGCCAAGGTAACACCAGTATAAGAAACGTGTAATCTATTTTGTTCAGACCAAATTACTTGATCAGATGTCATTGGCATTTCAGCGCCAACCATTCTAAGGAAACCATTTAAAGTTCTGT
>Ga0209634_1003511_pt1 | contig 10565 bp, 9 predicted proteins | sample LinPmetageLP40_FD_184043 | JGI IMG/M metagenome (GOLD analysis project Ga0209634, IMG submission 184043) | Marine viral communities from the Pacific Ocean - LP-40 (SPAdes) (version 2) | ecosystem: Environmental > Aquatic > Marine > Oceanic | place: Pacific Ocean | collected 2010-08-26 | reverse complement strand
TCTTGGCATACTGCTCATCGTCGCGCCGAACGAACGCAAGATGCGCATCGAGGTCGGCTATGGCCTCGAAGGCGTCATTCCCGACGGGCTCGCCTTCGAATATGTCGAAGGCATGAAGCCCTATTTCCGGCAGGGCGACTATTCGGGCGGGATCGCCTGGGCGGCCGACGAGATCGTCACCCAGCTCGAACTTCCCCCCGAAGAGGCGGCCCGCGTCGCGCAGGAACGCACTGCCGCGCGGGAGAACGAGGGCGGCTTTCCCATCGGCGCGCTGATCTGGCTGGGCTTCATATTCTTCTTTTTCATCCTGCCGATGTTCAGCGGCGGCCGGCGGCGGCGCTATCGCCGCGGCGGTGTCGGCGGGGTCGTTGGCGACATCATCCTGTGGGAAGCCGGCAAGGCGATCGCGCGCGGTGTCGGCGGCGATGACTGGGGCGGCGGTGGCGGCTTTGGTGGCGGCGGCGGCGGCTTCGGCGGCTTCTCCGGCGGCGGTGGCAGTTTCGGGGGCGGCGGCGCCTCCGGGGGGTGGTAATGGGATATCTCTCGCAATCCGATCACGAGATCGTTTCGAATGCGGTCGCGGAGGCCGAACTCACCACCAGCGGCGAGATCGTTACCGTGCTGGCCGACCGGAGCGATGCGTATGACGATGTCGTGCTGGTCTGGGCCGCGGCGCTGGCATTCTCCGCCATGAGCCTGTTCGCGGTCCTGCCGCAGCCCTTCATGGACCTGTGGGACTCGCTGGTGGGCGGCTGGTCGCATGTGTGGACCACCGGCGAACTCGCCAGCATGACCATTGCGCTCGGTCTCGTGGCTTTCGTGGCCGGCTGGCTGTTGCTGAGCTGGGATCCGCTGCGCTTTGCGCTGACGCCGGGCCCGGTGAAGACCGCACGTGCGCATGCCCGCGCGATCAAGCATTTCAAGGTTGGCGCGGAACGCCGCACGCATGGCCGCACCGGCGTGCTGCTGTATCTGTCGATGTGTGAGCACCGCGCGGAAATCGTCGCCGACCAACCGATCGCCGAAATCGTCCCCCCCGAGGTCTGGGGCGAGGCGATGGCGGACATGCTGGCGGAGATCAAGCAGGGCCATATCGCCCTCGGCCTCGCCGCGGGCGTCCGCGACGTGGGCAAGGTCCTGTCCGAGCATTTCCCCCGCGCCGAGGATGACGAGAACGAACTGCCCGATCGCCTGATCGAGGTTTGATCGTGCCCGTCCCCGACCACGATGCCGACGAGCGGATCGTCTGGCAGGGCGATTACATCACCGCCAAGACCCGCGGCCGCTGGGAATATGTCGGGCGCCCGCGCAATATCCGCGCTGCAGTGATCCTCGCCGTCGACGACGATGACCATGTGCTGCTGGTCGAGCAGTACAGGGTGCCGCTGGGCCAGTATTGTCTGGAACTCCCCGCGGGGCTGATCGGCGACGAGGACGGGCGCGGCGATGAGGATCCGCTCGTCGCCGCCGGGCGCGAGCTCGAGGAAGAGACCGGCTACCGCGCCGCGGTGCTCGAAGACCTCGGCTGCTTCTGGTCGTCGCCCGGCATGGTCAGCGAAAGCTTCACGCTGGTCCGCGCGCGCGATCTCGCCAAGGTGGGAGTAGGCGGCGGCGTGGGCGAGGAGAACATTACCGTCCACCGCGTGCCGTTGGCCGACATCCGCAGCTTTATCGACGCCAAGCGTGCCGATGGTTGCGGGATCGACGTGCGCATGCTCTTGCTGCTGGGACAGAACATACTGGCAGGAGAGTGAGACATGGCAGGACGGTGTGCGGGCAAGCTGGCCCTCGTTACGGGCGCGGCGCAGGGACTGGGACGCGCGCATGCGACGCGGCTGGCCGAGGAAGGCGCCCGGGTGCTGTGCACCGACATCAACGGCGAAGGCGCAGCTGAAACCGCGCAGCTGATCAACGACGCGATCGGCGCCGGCACGGCCTTCTCGATCGCCCATGACGTGACCGATCCGGCCGCCTGGGAAGCCGCGGTCGATGCCGCGCGCGACAATCTCGGCGGGCTGAATGTCCTGGTCAACAATGCGGGCATCGGCGTGGCGGGCAATATCGAAACCTGCGATTTCGACGACTGGAAGCGCTGTTTCTCGATCAATGTCGATTCGATCTTCCACGGCTGCCAGAAGGCGCTGCCGCTGATGCGCGAACATGCGCCGGGCTCGATCGTCAACATCTCCAGCATCGCCGGGCTGATCGCCAGCGACACCATGCCGGCCTACAACGCCAGCAAGGCCTCGGTCTGGATGCTGAGCAAGTCGATCGCACTGCATTGCGCGAAGAACAACATGCAGATCCGCTGCAATTCGGTCCACCCGACCTTCGTCGACACGCCCATCCTCGACGGGACGGCGAAGAACCACAATATCGACAAGGGCGTTCTGATGGACAAGCTGGCGCGGCAGATCCCGCTGAAGTTCGTCGGAGAGCCCAACGATATCGCCAATGCGGTGGTCTATCTGGCCAGCGATGAAAGCCGGTTCATGACCGGGGCCGAGATCAAGCTCGACGGCGGTATATCGGCAATGTGATGTCTGCCGAAGCCGGATGCACAAGAGGGGCCGCTTGGCCCCTCCCGGTTTCTCTCGATGTGAGCCACGACCGGCACGAAAACCGGGACGGTCAGCGCGAAGGCCGTGGTCAGTCTGCGATCAGTCCGATCGCGAGGTAGATCAGGATGAAGCTGCCGAAGCCCAGCAGCGTTCCTGCGACGAAGCCGATCCGGACCCAAGTGGCATCGATACCGAAGTAGCGGGCGATGCCGGAGCAAACCCCCATCAGCTTGCCGTTGCGGCGATCGAGCGCGAAGCTCTTGGCGGGGCGGACGGCGTGGTCGTCTTCGCGGAATTCGAGCTTGCTCATGCGATCAGACCATTGGGCGAGGCGGGGATGATGGCGGTGGCGAAGAAGGCCGCCGAAATCGCGAGCGAGAACGCCGCTGCGAAGAGCTTGCTGCTGTTGTCCGAGTTGAACATGTCTGGTTCCTTTCCGTTCGAGTTATGCGCGGGGTGATCAGGCGATCAGGCCGGCGGGGCTGGCGGGGACGATGGCGGCAGCCATGAACATGGCGGACACGCCGAAAGCGAAGACGGCGGCGAGAGCGCGGCTGCTGGCGTTTTCGAGAATGGACATTGGGTAATCTCCTTGAACCTTGGTTTGTTTTCCCCCGGTCATCCGGGTTGACCCATGCTTTGCAACGGGTGTGCCAAACTTGAAGAAGCGCAGGAATCCGGGGTTTTTGCCTGAACGCTCGCGTTGGGCGCCGTTCATCAATCCGAAAGGTTGGTGATTTTTGCCAACTGTTGGAATCTGGCGTTTCGAGTGGCGGCGGAACGAAGGGCGCGCTATCGCGCTGGCGACCCATGGCGCTTGATCGCATCTCCCTTACCGACTTCCGCAATCATGCCGCGACCGAGCTGGAAGCGACCGCGCAGTTCAACCTGCTGGTTGGTGAAAACGGCGCAGGAAAGACCAATATTCTCGAAGCGCTGTCGCTGCTTGCGCCCGGGCGCGGGCTGCGCCGCGCGGCGCTGGCCGATTTGGTGCGCAGCGGCGGCGAGACCGGGTTCGGGATCGGGGCCAGCCTGCGCCAGCAGCAGGGCGAGGCCGTCCGGCTGGCGACCTACACCGACAGCCCCCTGCCCGCGCGGCGCCGGGTGCGGATCAACGGCGCCGACAGCAGTGCCACCGGCCTTGGCGAATGGATGGCAGTGACGTGGCTCACGCCGGCGATGGACGGGATCTTCACTGGTCCGGCTGGCGACCGGCGCCGGTACATGGACCGGCTCGCACTTGCGCTCGACCCTGCGCATGCCAGCCATGCCGCGCGTTACGACGCCGCGCTGCGCGAACGCAATCGCCTGCTGTCCGACCTGCGCGAACCCGAAAGTGCCTGGCTCGATGCGGTCGAAGCGCAGATGATCCAGCATGGCGCCGCGCTGATGCAGGGCCGCGCCACATTGGTCGACACGCTGGCCGTGCGGCTCGCCACCATGCCTGCCGAGCCCTTCGCCCGGCCGGCCCTGACATACGCCCCGGGCGCTCCGGCGCATGCCGATGGCCTGTCGCAGGCGCTGTTCGACAATCGCAGGCGCGACCGTGCGGCGCAGCGAACGTTAGCGGGGCCGCATCGCGACGAGCTCGATGTCATCCATGCGGCCAAGCGCGTGCCTGCCGCGCAAAGCTCGACCGGCGAACAAAAGGCGATGCTGGTCGCGATGACGCTGGCGCATGCCGCGCTGGCCGCGGAAGGTCGCGCCAGCCTGCTGCTGCTCGACGAGGTTGCGGCGCATCTCGATCCGGTGCGCCGTGCCGCGCTGTTCGACCAGTTGCGCACCAGCGGCGCGCAGGTCTGGATGACCGGGACCGAAATGGCCCCCTTCAGCAGCATTGCGGCGGATGCGGCGGTATGGCGGGTGGACGCAGGCGGCGTCGAACGCCTCTGACCCGCGCCTGCGGGCGGGCCGCGCTACTCCTGCGGCAGGACCCGTTCCACATCGTCCACCGTATCTTCGACCAGCGCGGCGATGCCCGCGGCGGTCGGATGGATGCGATCGTCTAGGAACAGGGCGGGATCCTGATAGATGCTCTCGAGCCAGAACGGCACCAGCGCGGTGCCGTATTCCTGCGCGAGGTCGGCATAGAGGGCATCGAACTGCTGCTGGTATTCGGTTCCGTAATTGGGCGGCGCGCGCATGCCCATCAGCAGCACCGGTATCTGCCGCGCGCGCAATTCCTCGAGCATGGCTGCGAAATTCGCGCGCGTCTGGTCGGGCTGGATACCGCGCAGCATGTCGTTGCCGCCCAGTTCGAGAATGACCAGATCGGGCGGCGTATCCTGCGCGTCGAGCGTGAACGCCAACCGTTGGCGACCCGCGGCACTGGTATCGCCCGATACGCCGGCATCGATCACGCGCGCATTTGTGCCGCGTGCGCGGAGCGTATCCTCGAGCTGTTCGGGGTATCCCTGCTGCTCGTCCAGCCCGTAACCGGCAAAGAGGCTGTCCCCGAACGCGAGGATACGGCGCTCGGGCCCGGCGACTTCCTGCTCGGCAGCGGCAACCGCCTGCTCCTGCGCTTCCGCCGGCACCACCGCATCTTCGGCACCGCCCCCGCATGCAGCCAGCGAAAGACCGATTACCGTTATCGATAAATGCCGTATCCGCATCGGCGAGTTTCCTTGTGCAACCTTGGGCTGCCTGCCATCGCAGCACTGTGACCAACTCTCAACCCGCGATTTCCGCCCGCAACCTCACCCTTTCACTCGGCACGCGCGAAACGCCGGTCGATATCCTGCGCGGTATCGATCTGGACATCGCCCGCGGGTCGACCGTGGCGCTGCTCGGCCCCTCGGGCTCGGGCAAGAGCTCGCTGATGGCCGTGCTGTCGGGTCTCGAGCGCGCCAGCGGCGGCAGCCTGCACGTGACCGGTGCCGATTTCGCGACGATGGACGAAGATGCGCTGGCGCATGCCCGGCGCGGGCGGATCGGGATCGTGCTGCAGGCCTTCCACCTGCTGCCGACGATGACCGCACTCGAAAATGTCGCCACGCCGATGGAACTCGCCGGCGCAGACGACGCGCAGGTCCGCGCGCGCAGCGAACTGGAAGCGGTCGGCCTCGGCCACCGGCTCGACCACTATCCGCAGCAGCTTTCGGGCGGCGAACAGCAGCGAGTCGCCATCGCACGTGCCATCGCTGCCCGCCCCGACCTGATTTTCGCCGACGAACCCACCGGCAATCTCGATGCTGCCACGGGGCACGAAATCGTCGAACTGCTGTTCGCGCGCCGCGCCGAAACCGGCGCCACGCTGCTGGTCATCACGCATGACCCCGAACTGGCACAGCATTGCGAACGCGTGCTCACGCTTGCCGATGGACGCATTGCGAGCGACACTGCCGCATGAGCTGGGCGACTGCATGGCGCATTGCGCGGCGCGACCTCAATGCCCGGTTCAAGGGGCTACGGCTGCTGCTGGTGTGCCTGTTCCTTGGCACGGGCGCGCTTGCTGCCATTGGTTCGCTGACCGCGGCGATCGAAGGCGAGATCGAGGCCAACGGCCGCGAATATCTCGGCGGCGATCTGCAGATCGAACTGTGGCAGCGGGGGCTGTCCCCCGATGAACGCGGCGCGCTGGAGGAACTGGGCGATGTTTCTGCCGGCACGCGCCTGCAGGCAATGGCGCGGTTCGACGACCAGGCCGCCCCGATCGAACTCAAGGCCATCGACAGGGCCTATCCGCTCTATGGCGAACTGACGCTAACCGACGGCCGCTCGGTCGGCGCGCCTCCCGCGGGTCAGGCATGGCTGTCGCAGGGCGCCGCCGACCGGCTGGGCGTCGCCCCCGGCGCGGCGATCGCGATCGGCACCGAGACGCTGCGCGTGGGCGGTATTATCGAGACCGAACCCGATCGCCTTGGCGAAGGTTTCCAGCTCGGCCCGACGGTCATCGTGGCCGAAGACATGCCGATGCGTGCGGGGCTGATTGCGCCCGGTTCGATGTACCAGTCGAAGACCCGCGTCCGGTTCGACCAAGGCCGCGATCTCGAAGCCGTCGAGGAACAACTCGAAAACCGCTTCCCCGAAGCCGGTTTCGACATCGACACCGCCGACCGCGCCGCGCCGGGCACTGACCGTTTCGTCGACCGGATGAGCGAATTCCTCACGCTGGTCGGGCTCGCCGCGCTGGTCATTGCCGGGATCGGCATCGGCGGCGGCGTGACCTCCTATCTCGACGCCCGGCGGCAGGGCATCGCCACGCTCAAGATCCTCGGCGCATCGAGCAGCGACATCGCCCGCATCTATGCCTTGCAGATCATCGCCGCCTCGCTGGCCGGAAGCCTCGCGGGAATTGTGGTCGGGGTCGCGCTCGTCCCGCTCCTCGCGACCGCGCTGCAGGGCCTGCTGCCCGTGTCGAGCAGCGTGGTGATCGATCCCGGGGCGATCCTGCTCGCGCTGGCTTACGGCATGCTGGTGGCACTGGTGTTCGCTGCCCCGCCCCTGCTGCGCGCGCGGCAGTTTCCGGCCATGGCGCTGATGCGCTCGCGCGTGGCCCCGCTGGCGCGCGATCCCAAGGCGCTGGTGCTGGTTGGCGGCGGGCTGGCCGCGATCATCGCGCTGGCCCTGCTGACATCCAGCAATCCCCTGCTGTCTGCCGGCTTCCTTGCCGGTGCAGCCGCAGTACTGGGACTTCTTGCGCTGATCGGCCTCGGCATCCGCAAGCTGGCGGGAGCCATCCCGCGCCCGCGCAGCCCGATTGCACGCAATGCGCTGGCCAACCTCCACCGACCGGGCAGTTCGACCGGCGCATTGGTGACCGCGCTGGGCTTCGGGCTGGCCGCCTTCGTCCTGCTCGCAGCGGTGCAGACCGCGATCGACGGCAATATCGCCAAACGCGTACCCGACCGCGCGCCCGATTACTTCGTGCTCGACATTCCGCGCGACCAGGTGACCGAGTTCGAGACGCTGGTGCGCGAAGCCGATCCCGATGCCAGCTGGCGCACCGTACCCGCGCTGCGCGGCTCGGTGCTGGCCTTCGGCGATGACACGGCGATGACCCGCACGGCCGAGCTCGAGGAGATCCCCGATGGCGCCTGGGCGCTGCGCGGCGAACGCGGGCTTACCTATGCCGACGCTCTGCCCGACGGAAACGAACTGACCGCCGGCAGCTGGTGGGGACCGATGTACGAGGGCGAACCGCTGGTGTCCCTCGACGAGGATTTCGCGCAGGCCGCAGGGCTGGAAATCGGCGATCTGATGACCTTCGGCGTGCTGGGCGTGGAACGCACGGTGCGCGTCGCCAATCTCCGCCGGATCGACTGGGAAAGCCTCGGCTTCAATTACGTCTTCGTGCTGAGCCCCAACGCGCTGCGCGATGCCCCGCACAATTTGGCCGCCACCATCCAGCTGAGCGCGGGAACGCCGACCGGTCCGCTGCTCCAGTCGCTGGTGGCCGCATTGCCTTCCACTTCGGTGATCGAGGTGGGCGGCGTGCTCGAACAGGCCCGCATGATCCTCGAACAGGTTGGCCTCGCCACATTGGCGGCGGCCAGCGTTGCGGTGCTGGCCGGGCTTGCCGTCCTGCTCGGCGCAATAGCTGCGGCGCGCGCCGCGCGGACCTACGACACGGTGGTGTTGCGCGTGCTTGGCGCGGACCGCCGCCAGATCCTCGTGATGCAGTTGATCGAATATGTCGCGCTGGCCGGGGCGCTGGCGCTGGTCGCGCTGGGTATCGGCAGCCTCGCTGCATGGCTGGTCATCACGCAGCTGTTCGAATTCGACTGGCTGCCCGACTGGGGGGTGGTGCTGGCCGTTCTGGGCCTCGGCATCGTCACCGTACTCGCCTTCGCGCTGGGCGCCTCGCTGCCCCTGCTGCGCGCCAAGCCCGCGCAGGCGCTGCGGACGCTCTAACTCGGGGCGTCGCGGAGGGCAGCACGGCAGGGCAGGCCCCACCGCCCCGGCATCAAAACGGCCGGCCTCTCTTACGCCATTCCACGATAGCAGCCTGGGGCTGGAGATCGGCCGCAAGGCCGAGTGGGCACCCTGCGTTGCTTCTATCCCGTCGAATGGCAATTGGCACTTACGGACCAGCGCTGCGGAATCCGCCTCAGGCAAAGAAAAGGGGGCCCGCAGGCCCCCTTCCCCTGTTCGATTGTTCGCTTCGTTTAGAAGCGGAAGCGGGCTGCCACACCGTAGGTGCGCGGCTGGTTCGGGTAACCCGAGATCGCTCTGCCCTGTGCCACTGCCGGGAAGACCGTGGTCAGGTAACGGTCGTCGAGCAGGTTGCGGCCCCACACGGTCAGTTCCAGCCCCATGTCGAAGGCATAGGTGAACGATGCGTTGAGGCTGTTGACCTCGCGCTTGTACGCAGCGGCCGCGGCACGCGCCGGACCGAAGTCGCGTTCACCGGTGACGGGATCGATCACGATGTAGTTGGTCAGGCCATCTACGACCTGCACCGGCGATGCATAGGAGAAGTCGCCCCGCAGGATGACCCGGTCACCGCGCGAGTTGATTTCCTGGTTATACTGCGCGCCGAACACCGCCGACAGTTCGGGTACGCCGGCAACCGGTTCGCCCGTCAGATCGCCGACCGGCGAAGCGACGAAGCTGTCGTACTGTGCATCGAGATAGGTCATCGCCACGCTCAGCGTCAGCGCGTCGCTGGCGTAGACCTGGCCGTCGAATTCGATCCCGAAGGTTTCCTGCTTGCCCGCATTCGACAGGATGAACGACGTACCGGTGAAGGTGTTCGCCTGGAAATCCTCGATCGCCTGCTGGAAGAAGGTCAGGTTCGCTGCGGCACGGTCCCAATTGCCCTTGATCCCGACTTCGTAGACTTCCGAATTCTCGGCGTTGGCGAAGCGGGTGCCCGGACGCAGGTTGGTGACCGCAAGGCCCTGGGCCTGCAGCGCGGCGAAATCGGCCGGCAGCGGACGGCTGTCACGCGACAGGTTGAAGCTCGGCGCCTTGTAGCCGGTCGCCCAGCTGGCATAGACGTTGAGCGTCGGCGAGACTTCGTAAGCCAGACGGACGTTCCAGCTCCAGTCGTCATCATTGGTCGAGCAATCCTCGACCGCGTTCGGGCAGTTCTGCATCGGCGGCAGGAACTGGAACGGATTGAGCGCCAGGAACGGGTTGACCGACGGGTCCGCCTGGTTGGCGTCGGCAAAGGCCTGCACGCCTGCCGAAACCTGGCCGAAGGCAGCCGGGTTGGCCGCAGCGAAGGCGCCGATTTCGGTCTGGCTGGCCGGACGGCCGAGGCCGAGCAGCGTGCCGACCTGCGTGGCCAGGCCCTGAGCAAAGATCGCCCGGTTGCCCGAGGACACCAGATCGATGTTCGAGAACACATCGGTGCTCGTCGAATTGGTGACGATCTGCTTCTTGTCCTTGGTGTAGTTGGCGCCAAGCGTCAGCACCAGCCGGTCGGTGATCTCGAAATCGACATTACCGAAGATCGAGAACGCTTCGTTGTCCTGGACGATGTTGTTGAAGAAGCCCTGGCCTTCGGCGAAGAACTGGCCGGTGTAATCGGTACCGTTGAGCGCCGACAGCGTGGCTTCAAGCGAATCGACGGTCTGCGTTCCACCGGTCGCACCCTGCAGGAGCAGGTTGGCGTAGGGACGGAAGGCGCTGCCGTAGACGATCTGGTCCGAGGTATCGACGCGCTCGTCGAAATAGTAACCGCCGATCAGGAAGTTGAACGGGCCGTCGAAATCCGAGGCGATCCGCAGTTCCTGGGTGAAGGTTTCGATGTCGGCATCGCCGATGTTCGCACCGCTCACGGCAGGCAGGCTGGTGAAGTCGACGTCCTGGTCGGCCCCCAGCTGGGTCTTGCGATAGGCGGTGATCGAGGTCAGCCCCAGCGCGCCGAAGTCGTAATCGACCTGGCCCGAGATGCCGTAGTTCTCGACGTTGTTGATCGGATCGACATCGGTGAACACGACATCGCCATCGGGGTTGTTGCGGAAATCGTTGACCTGGCCGCCGAGCAGCTGGATCGCACCGATTTCGGCCGAGGGCGCCACGTTGAGCACGCCGCAGCAGCGCTCTTCGATC
>Ga0209634_1003510_pt1 | contig 10566 bp, 10 predicted proteins | sample LinPmetageLP40_FD_184043 | JGI IMG/M metagenome (GOLD analysis project Ga0209634, IMG submission 184043) | Marine viral communities from the Pacific Ocean - LP-40 (SPAdes) (version 2) | ecosystem: Environmental > Aquatic > Marine > Oceanic | place: Pacific Ocean | collected 2010-08-26 | reverse complement strand
CCTACAAGATCAACAAAAACCGCAAGGGCCACTATGCCTTCCTGCGTTCGGACGCACCTGCGACCGCCGTTCAGGAAATGGAACGCCTGATGCGTTTGCATGATGACGTGATGCGCGTTCTGACCATCAAAGTTGATGAGCACAAAGAGCTGCCGTCGGTTCAGATGCAGAAACGTGACGAACGTCCCGAGCGTGGCGAACGCCGCGAACGTCGTTGATCATCAGCTTGACAGAAAGGACATAAACCATGGCTGCAAAACCATTTTTCCGCCGTCGTAAAGTCTGCCCCTTCTCGGGCGACAACGCACCGGCGATCGATTACAAAGACACACGTCTGCTGCAACGCTACATCTCTGAGCGCGGCAAGATCGTTCCATCCCGTATCACAGCAGTTTCTGCGAAAAAGCAGCGTGAATTGGCCCGTGCCATCAAACGCGCCCGCTTCCTCGCCTTGCTGCCCTACGCCGTCAAGTAAGGAGAAAGCACATGCAAGTTATCCTTCTGGAACGTGTGGCCAAGCTTGGCCAAATGGGCGAAGTCGTGGACGTAAAACCCGGCTACGCACGCAACTTCCTGCTGCCCCAAGGCAAAGCGCTGTCGGCTTCCAAAGCCAACATCGAAGCCTTTGAAGGTCAGAAAGCTCAGCTTGAGGCACAAAACCTCGAGACCAAAAAAGAAGCCGAAGCAATGGCGGACAAGCTGAACGGTCAGCAGTTCATCATCATTCGCTCCGCTTCTGATTCGGGTGCTCTTTACGGGTCGGTTACGACACGTGACGCGGCCGAAGCTGCAACAGCCGAAGGCTTCACAGTCGACCGTAAGCAGGTCGTACTGGGTAGCCCGATCAAAGATCTGGGCCTGCATAACGTTAACGTCATCCTGCACCCCGAAGTCGAAGCGACAATTCAGCTGAACGTTGCGCGTTCCCCTGAAGAGGCCGAGCTTCAGGCTGCTGGCAAATCCATCCAGGAACTGGCCGCAGAAGAAGAAGCTGCTGCCGAGTTCGAGATCTCTGAATTGTTTGACGATATCGGCTCTGCCGCGTCCGATGACGACGACGACGATCGGTCCGAGGCTGCAGGCGCGCAAGACGACGACGCCAAAGCCTGATCGACCAACTCAAGATCAAAGCGCCGCTCCAAATCATTTGGGGCGGCGTTTTTCTTTTTCGCGACGGGGTGCGTATCTCGCCACTTCCAAACGTAAACCTGACCTTTCGACCCGCCGATTTTCGGCCCAGACATTGGCAAGAATCGCTTTCCAGCGTCAAAAGCGAGTTTGTCGCTATAAAATTTCATCATTTGTCTACGAAAACATGGACGTCGGAATCCGACCGTTTGCGATTCTACGCTCATTCTCAGTGGCGCTAAGCGGCAGCATGCCCACCCTTTACCAACAATATTGTCCTGCGTCGTTCACTGTGTAGGGTCCTGGAAGCCAACAAAACGAGCTTCATATGAAAGTCTTTACCCGACGTATTATGTGTCAGATGCTGGTGAGCACCCCGACCCTTGCCGCCTGTGCAAGCGCCTCTGACCTTCCGCAGCAAGCATTTGTTGCTGCCCCAAGGATACCTTTGCACCCCAACGAAACCCCCGAACTGCGCCGCCTGATCAACAAATGGGCAGACTTCTACGATGTGCCGCGACCTTTGGTGCACCGGCTCGCAATTCGGGAAAGCACTCACAACCCGCATGCCCGCAACGGGCCCTATTACGGGTTGCTGCAAATCCTTCCTGCCACCGCTCGCGGTATGGGGTTCAGAGGCGATACGGGCGATTTGCTGGACCCGGATATCAACCTTAAATACGGTGTCAAATATCTGCGTGGCGCGTGGCTGCTGGCGGAAGGTGATCATGCCACAGCGATAAAATGGTACGCACGCGGTTATTACTACGAAGCCAAGCGCAGAGGCATGCTGGTCGAAACCGGATTGCGTAAAGGGTGACGCCGAATTGGTCAGGTAGCCATTCTATATCCAGTCAAGGTTGACCTGACGCACGGGGTATTTTTTGGAAAATGCCTCGCGCAACGCACGAAACCGTGGCCGAAGCTCTGCGAATTTGCGCTCGTGAGTTTCAACCACCAGACAGCGGATATCCTTGATCAAGTCGGCGGCATCCATCGCCTCGAGCAAATCAAGTTCGGCCCCTTCAATATCCATTTTCACAAATGCAATTTCACCGCGGTTTTCAATTTCGTCACTCAGTATTGCCAAGAAATCCAGTAACTTTACGTCTACATAATTTTCCGCAGCAATCATACGGCCACCATCAACGATGGTGCTTTTGACCGATGCACTCTTTTTATCGTCATCGAAGTTGGAAGCTCTCATCAGGCGCACGGTACCAGAGCTTGCGCCGACGGCAGCATTGACAAGCTGCACATTCTGCCTGTCCCCCAATGCGGCGTTCAATTGGGCAAAGGCATAGGGATCAGGTTCATAGCTGATTACGTCAGCACCCGTCTCGGCCAACAGCGACGACACTACCCCCACGTTGGCCCCACAATCCAGCGCCAGGTCGCCGGGCTTCAACATGGCCGTGACACCCTTCAGGAATCCCATGGCTTCGGCGTGGCGCAAATTGCGCTTCGCCCGCCGGCGAGCCTTCCGTTCGTCTTCGGTCAAGGGTTGTTGTTTACGGGCCGCGCGGCGCGCTTGCTTGTCTGGTTTGTCCATTCGGGTCGAAACCTCACTGCCAGCCTATAATTATTATGCAGTCTGTTTAGACCAGATAACCGTGCCCAGCACCAACGAAAAAGGCCGCCCGATGACGGGCGGCCCAAGCTACAGAACTGAACGTTACCGCTTATTCGTCTTCGAGCGACTCAACAGCTTTTTGAAGGTCTTCTTTAGACACTTCTTTCTCGGTCAACGTTGCTTGATCGAATACGTGGTCAACAACCTTGTCTTCGAACAGTGGCGCACGCATCTGCTGCTGCATCTGCTGGTTTTGCTGAACGAATTCAAAGAACTGACGTTCCTGACCAGGGTATTGACGCGCCTGGTTCATGATTGCCTGGGTCATCTCGGCGTCGGTCACCTGAACCTCGGCTTTCTGGCCCAATTCAGCCAACAACAGGCCCAGACGCACACGGCGTTCGGCCAAAGTCTTGTGCTCGTCTGTGGTTTCGATCTCGGGGTGATCGTGGCCTTGTACGTCCGGATTTTCTTCATGCCATAGCTGGTGCGCGATCTGGCCGGCTTCGGCTTCGACCAATGATGGGGGAAGATCAAAGCTGACCAGCTTGTCCAGCTCGTCCAGCAGGCCACGCTTCATGACAGCGCGCGCAGCACCGGCGTATTCGGCCTCAAGGCGTTCGGATATCTGGGTTTTCAGCGCGGCCAGATCTTCGGCACCGAACTTCTTTGCCAGTTCGTCGTCGATCTTGGCGGGAACAGGCTTCTTCACTTCTTTGACTTTACACTCAAAAGTGGCTTCTTTGCCAGCGAGATGAGGTGCCTGGTAATCTTCTGGGAAGGAAACCGTTACGTCTTTTTCATCACCTGCAACAACACCGACCAGCTGCTCTTCGAAGCCAGGGATGAAGGAGTTGGAGCCCAGCACCAGCGGATAATCCTCTGCCGCGCCGCCTTCAAAGGCTTCGCCGTCTACCTTACCGAGGAAATCGAATACAATCTGGTCGCCATCTTTGGCCTTCGTACCGGCCTTGCGAGGTTCGAAATCCTGCGCGGTTTCGGCAAGGTTGGCCAGCGCTTCTTCCACTGCGGCGTCATCTGCTTTGACAACCAGCTTTTCCAACTTGATCGACGACAGGTCGATTTCAGGAATCTCAGGCAACGCTTCATAGGTCATCGTGACCTCAATATCGTCGCCTTCTTTCCAGTCTTCATTCGCCATTTTCACATCTGGCTGCATCGCGGGGCGATCGCCGGTTTTTTCAAAATGTTCCTGCATGGCACCATCGATGCTTTCCTGCATCGCTTCGCCCATGATTTTCTGACCGAACTGCTTTTTCATAAGCGCCAGAGGTACTTTACCTTTGCGGAACCCCTTCATTTCGACTTCAGGCTGCGCTTCGGTCAGCTTTTCGTTGACCTTGGCGTCCAGCTCAGCTGCTGTCACAGTGATGGCATAGCCGCGTTTAAGGCCGTCGTTCAGCGTCTCGTTGACCTGCATGTTTGCTCCATAGGGTAAGGCCGCGCAATGGGTGGCGCGGGCGGAAAAATTTCCGCTCTTCTATTGGGGCCTGCGCTCGGGCGCAAGCGGATTTGGCTTTGAGGCACGGAAAACCCCGCCCGTCCATGCGCTGATTTGCCCACCCAAGACTGTTGCGTTCATTTAAGCCCGCACCCCAAAGTTAAGCATGCGGCTGCCCTTTGTTAAGCGGTTGGAAAGCGCTACGCCACAATTCAACCGATTCCTGACCCCCGAAAATCATTGTGCCGGACCCGGACCGACAGGGTGTGTGCTGCATGCGATCTTATATCGCATCGAACTGTCACCCGCCCTGATAGGGTTGACTATCACAGCTGACCACGATCGCCATCCGATCAGGCCAGGTCAAGATCACGCTTGCATTCTCAAACAGCCCTAAAGCATGTTAATGCTACCTCAGGGTGGTCCACAAGGCAGCCGCCTGTTGGTTCGCGTGCCCATTTGGCGACCGCTTTGCAGCGTGATCAAGCATGCTCCATTTTTTGGCGTTTCGCTTACGCCGCAACGGCAGGGATCACTTGGGCGAAGTTCCATAGGCCCGTTTGGGCAGTTAGGCGATCAATGGCCACAGAACAATCGACATCTCGACGGGCTCACTTCTGGGCGAATTGGCGCTGTTGCCGGTGGCCGGTTAATTGCATTTGCAACCCTGTGGCGCTGGCTTTCGGGGTTGGGGCCCTCCCGCGCCCGCCGCAGTGGGGGAACACACGGCAGGACTACGGGTTGACCCATCAGTCTCAGCAATCATCAACAAGAGGAGTATCACATGATGGGATATGGAATGGGCGGCATATGGATGCTGTTGGTCATCGTATTGGTCGTGTTGGCGATCTTGGCGCTGATCAAATATCTATCGAAGTAATGAAAAGGACACTGGCATGACCTATACCTACAATCGCACTTTGACCGGCGTGGATATCGACGCGGCAGATACCCGCATCCGCGCCGCGCTAAAAGACAACGGCTTTGGTATCCTGACCGAGATCGACGTCAAGGCCACCATGAAAAAGAAGATCGATGTCGAAATGCAGCCTTATCGTATCCTTGGGGCCTGCAACCCCAAGATGGCGTACAAGGCGATCGGGATCGAGCCGCGAGTGGGAGCGATGTTGCCCTGCAATGTAATCCTTCGCGCCGTCGACGGCGGCACCGAAATTAGTGCGATTGATCCGGTGGCATCCATGCAGGCGATAGACAACGACGAACTGCACAGCGTGGCCGGTGAAGTCCGCGACATGATGCGAACCGCCGTGGATGCGGCATAAAAACCGCAATGCGCGGAACGGAAAGGGGTTTATCAATGCCACTGACACGACGTGATTTGATCAAGCGCGCGGGCGCAGCTGGACTTGTCGCCGGCTGGCCCGGGCTCTCACTGGCGCAATCTGGCGGTGGTATTTTGCGGATGCCGCCGCTGGTTGACGCGACCACGTCGCGGGCCTTTGATCTGCTGGCGCGGACTGGCGAAACAAACTTCCTTGGCCAAAGCGCCACGTCAACCTGGGGCTTCAATAATCAGACGTTTCTGGGACCAACCTTGCGGCTTGCCCATAACAGCCTGACAAAAGCGTCAGTTCGCAATGGCGTAAGCGAGCCATTTTCCCTTCATTGGCACGGGCTTGAGATCCCCGGACAGGCTGACGGAGGCCCACACCAGCCCATCGCGACGGGCGCGACATGGGCGGTTGATCTGAACATCGACCAGCCGCCCGCGACGGTTTGGTATCATTCGCATACCCACCTGCGCACAGCCGATCACGTTCAAAAGGGTCTGGCCGGGGTCATACAGCTTACCGACGGGCGTGACGATGAACGCGGCTTACCTTCGGATTATGGCACGGATGACCTGACGCTCGTAATACAGGACCGCCGGTTTGATCGAAGCGGGCGCGCGGTGTACGACCCCGGCATGCATGACAGAATGATGGGTTTTACCGGGGACGTCATCTTGGTCAACGGTCAATTCGGGGCGCAGGCTGTCGTCCCGAAGGGTATCGTGCGGCTGCGCCTATTGAACGGGTCCAATGCCCGTATCTACAATCTGGCCTCTCGGGCCGGTCGTACATTGCACCTGGTGGCAACGGACACTGGGTTCCTGAATCGCCCCATCGCCATTGACAGCCTACAACTGGCACCCGGCGAACGTGCAGAAGTGCTGTTGGATTTCTCGGACGGCACAAGCGACATGCTGGTCAGCAGCTCAATTGCCAATGGCGGTATGATGGGCGGCGGCATGATGGGTGGCGGCATGATGGGCGGCTCTGGCGGCAGCTTCGACATTCTGCCCATCTCGGTTGATCCGTCGCGCCGCGCCCGGATTGATCGTATTCCCGAAGGTATTGGCGGTACGATGCCCGATCTGGATATTCGGGGCGCTTCTCGGCGCGATATAGCGCTTCAATCCGGTATGGGCGGCATGTTTCGGCGCCGTCGCAACCAACATTCCATCAATGGCAATTCATTCGAGATGGATAGGCTGAACTTCAGCGTGCAACGCGGTGCCACCGAAATCTGGGCGATCGATGGCCAGAATATGGCCCACCCCTTTCACGTTCACGGCGTTAGATTTCAGGTGCTGAGCGAAAATGACGGTCCAGTATCAAGCCGCAACAGCGGCTGGAAGGATACCGTTCTGGTAAACAGACGTGCGGAAATTGCCATTCGGTTCGATCAACCGGCACCGGCTTCCACCCCGTTTATGTTCCACTGCCACATCCTCGAACACGAGGATGGCGGAATGATGGGGCAATTCAGCGTAGTTTGACCCCATGTGCTGCCGGGACGGGCCGTTTGTTACGGTCTGTCCCCTGCGGCAATCTAACCACCTGTCCGCAGCGACTGCCCACGTCGCCCAAAAAGCGCACCGGTGCCAGCAGTCTTCAACCAGCGGGGAAAGTGCGCGAACGCCCAAGTCAAACCGCTCGAATATGAATAAAGCCTGAACCTTTTGCCGAGAAGCAGATGCCAGGCGGACATGTGCAATTCTTGTCATTCGGCCAATTAGCTTGAGCGCAACCAATGATTAACAAATTGGTATTTTGGCTGCCTGATTGCCTTGCTTAAGGTGACCCAAGCGTGCCGTCGGGGCTGCTCTGAGCAAAGGATCAACATGCTACCTGAAAAGACGGATACCGTAATTGTCGGCGGCGGTCAGGCCGGGCTGGCGATGAGTGAGCATTTAAGTAAATATGGCATTCCCCATGTGATCCTTGAACGACACCGGATCGCTGAGCGGTGGCGGACCGAGCGATGGGATTCACTGGTGGCAAATGGGCCAGCGTGGCACGACCGCTTTCCCAGCATGGAATTTCCCGATACCGCGCCCGACGATTTTGCAACAAAACACAGTGTCACATCGTATTTTGAAGCCTATGCCAAGCAAATCGCTGCGCCCGTTCATTGCGGTGTCGAGGTGCTCAACGCGACGCGTAACGCGCATGGAACTGGTTTCGTGGTGGACACTTCACAAGGAACGATTGAGGCACGCAATATCGTCGCCGCGACCGGGCCTTTTCAGACCCCGGTCGTTCCGTCGGTTTTGCCTGACCTTCCCGGCATCACCCAGATGCATTCCACCGCTTATCGCAGCCCGGATCAACTGGCCCGAGGTGCGGTGATGGTCGTTGGTGCGGGCTCGTCGGGTACCCAGATCGCGGATGAGCTTCGGCGTTCGGGCCGCGAGGTCTATCTGTCTGTCGGCCCTCATGATCGTCCGCCGCGCAGTTACCGGGGCCGCGATTTCTGCTGGTGGCTGGGCGTGCTGGGTAAATGGCAGGCGAAAACGCCTCCCGCTGGCAAAGAGCACGTCACGATTGCAGTCAGCGGTGCGCGCGGCGGTGAAACGGTCGACTTCCGCAGGATGGCCGCAACCGGGATCACGCTGGTCGGGCGTACGCAGAGATACAGTGATGGTCACCTGCACTTCGGCCCGGATCTTGCCAAAAACATTGCGGAGGGCGATGCCAATTATCTCTCTGTTCTTCGCGAAGCCGATGACTACATCGCGCGTAATGGCCTTGATTTCCCGCCGGAGCCAGAGGCCCATATCATCCCCCCCGACCCTGCCTGTATCAGCGATCCTGTCTTGTCAGTCGATATCGCAAAAGCGGGGATCACAACGGTCATCTGGGCAACGGGGTTTGTGCAGGATTTCAGCTGGCTAAAGGTCGATGCCTTTGCCCCGGACGGGAAACCGTTGCATGACCGCGGGGTCACGGACATACCCGGCGTGTACTTTCTGGGGCTGCCGTGGCTGTCGATGCGGGGATCGGCGTTTATCTGGGGCGTCTGGGTCGATGCGCAGTATCTGGCCGAACATATCGCTGCGTCACCCGCTTTGAAGGCAGGATAGCTTGCTTGTGGACCGAACCGACATCCTGAGACAGTTAATCAGCTTTCCCACCATCAGCGCGAACCCCAATGGCGACCTGATCGCCTATTGCGCGGATCTGCTGCAAAGCGCGGGTGCACAGGTTGTGATTATCAAAGATCCTGTTCAACCCAAGGCCAATCTGTATGCGACCATCGGGCCCGACGACCGCGCGGGCGTCATGCTGTCGGGGCATACGGATGTCGTCCCCGTCGCGGGCCAGGATTGGACCGTGCCTCCGTTCGAAATGACCGAAAAAGACAGCAAGGTCTTTGGCCGAGGCACCACCGATATGAAAGGGTTCGTCGCCTGTGCATTGTCAGCCGCGCTAAGGGCCGCGTCGATGGACCTGAAAACACCACTTCATCTGGCATTATCATATGACGAGGAAATCGGCTGTATCGGCGTGCGATCAATGATTGATATGTTGGCCAAGGCCCCGTTCCGGCCCAAGTTTTGCATCGTCGGTGAACCGACCGGGATGAAGGTCGCCACCGGGCACAAGGGCAAGACCGCATGCCGTGTGAAATGCACCGGACGCGAGGCGCATTCAGCGCTTGCACCGACGGCCCTCAACGCGATCCATCTGGCCTGCGATATGATTGCAGCTATCCGAGATATCCAGAGGGAAATCAGTCGCACCACCACACCTGACACCGATTATGACGTGCCTTATTCCACGCTGCATGTCGGGACGATTACCGGCGGCGTGGCGCTGAATATCGTGCCGAATTCGGCTGAGTTCGCCTTTGAAATACGCAACCTGTCCGAAGATGATCCACAGGATATTCGCGATCGCCTTGACCGGGCGGCACAAGATCTGCTGACCCCGGTGCGCGCCCAATTTCCAGAGGCCAACATCGAAATCGAAACAACTGGCAGCTACCCCGCCCTCGCGACTGGCCCAGACGCAGAGGTCGTCAGCTTTGTGAAGTCGTTGACGGGGCTAAATGCGACGATCAAGGTGGCGTTTGGCACTGAAGGCGGGTTGTTTTCAACGCGGCTTGATATTCCGACGGTGGTATGCGGGCCGGGGTCGATGGCGCAAGGTCACAGACCCGATGAATTCGTGCATGCCGATCAGCTCGCTCAATGTGATGCGATGCTCGACGCGCTGCTTGAGCGCCTTGCAGCCGGCATTTAAGCAGGATCGTGCGGACCCGGCAGCCCGTGTATTTGCAGGTGTTCCTTCACGTGCTTGAAAAACGCCGCCACAATCCCGGAGCGATGTTCAGACTGCTTTGTCGCCAACCCCAGGCTGACCGACCGCACATCCCCCAACAGCGGCAGCACAACCAATTTCTCGCCGTCGGGCGCGATGTCGGACCGGGTGCGCATGTTGACCAACCCGAACCCGAACCCGTTGGCCACAAGGCTGCGCGCCATTGCCATATCCGACGTGCGTTCGGTGATATTCGGGCGAAAACCGCTGTGCTGGAACATCGACAGAAAATATTCCCGGCTCAGCGGAAGGTCGAGCAGGACCATCGGTTCATCTTCCAGTTCCGCCAAACTCAGGGACGGTTGTCTGGCCTTGGGGTGATCTTTTGCCAACATCACATAGGGCGGCAGCGATATCAGTTCGCTGAAAGCGATGTCTTTGGGAATTTCGATGTCATAGGTGATCGCGACGTCGATCTCGGCCTGCCCCAGCATGCGTAACAAATCCGTCTGGCTTCCCTCTTTCAGCGCGACAGAGGCATCGGGAAACTTTGCTTCGAACGTCCGGCGCAATTGTGCGCTTACGACCGGTGCGACGGTTGAAAGCGCACCGATCGTGATCGGGCCGCGCACGGTGTCGACAATATCAATGGCAAGATCGTTTATGCCATGGGCAAGAAACAAGATGCGCTTTGCCTCGTTGAAAACGCGCCGTCCACCGGGCGTCAGCGTCAACCCCTGCGCGTGATGGCGCACAAACAGCTGGACGCCCAGATCCGTTTCAAGCTGGCTGATCGCAGAGGAAATCGAGGGAGGCGATACGTTGACGCGCTGTGAAACGGATCTGGGCGTCCA
>Ga0209634_1003508_pt1 | contig 10569 bp, 14 predicted proteins | sample LinPmetageLP40_FD_184043 | JGI IMG/M metagenome (GOLD analysis project Ga0209634, IMG submission 184043) | Marine viral communities from the Pacific Ocean - LP-40 (SPAdes) (version 2) | ecosystem: Environmental > Aquatic > Marine > Oceanic | place: Pacific Ocean | collected 2010-08-26 | reverse complement strand
TATTTAATACAAATAATAGTTATTAATAAATAATAACAAATTAACACCATAAATTATTAATTTATAAATAAAACTATAAGGAATATGAGCATTGGGTCTAAGTCCGGGATGCGAATACAGATTTTAATTAAGATTTTTTATTAATTCTTAATAAATTATTAAATATTTTAATAATTATTTCTATTATAGTATATTTTTATTAATTATTAATCATTTTTATTTAATAATTATAATTAATTTAATTTAATTATTTATTTAATTGTTCCATAATCATACACTATAATCTACTACATTAATCTATAACTAATATATTTTACACTATAATTTACTACATTAATCTATAACTAATATATTTATTATACTATATTTTTTAATAATTAAAAATAAAATTCAGAATTACTTATACTACAATTTAACTAATTTTAATCTACGAGGTATGTTTTTTTAAGCAGTATTATCTAAACTAATACTTAAATTTTAATCAACCAGGTATGTTTTTTTAAGCATTATTATCTAAACTAAACTGATCCTTTCGTGTTTCTATAGTATTTTTAATTTCCTCTTCTGTTATAAATCTAATTATTTTATTAGATTTATCAAATAATATGATATCATCCTTTTTATATACTTCGTTTTCAGAACAATATACATCTTTACTAAATTTAATTAAATCAAAATAACATTTTGTTAAATCTGTAGAACTACATTTTATATATACATTAAACCATATACCTATTTTTTCATATTTATTAGCTGAATAAACATCATAAGAATGCCAACAATTTGCTATATTTAAACTTTTAATTATTAAATCGCCATTTTGTTCTTTAATTCTAGTATTATAATCTTTTCCACCCATTTCACTAAATTGTGATAATTTAAACCAATTATTTTTAAATATTGGATTATATGTAAACTCTTTTTCTTCAATTGCAGTATAATAAAATTTATTTCCTATAAAAAGTGGACGTAATGTACTTCTCCAAGAATCAAACATAATATTAACTTTTTCTTCTAATGTTAATTCTGTATCTTTTTTAAAAAAATCAGGTGTTAATAAAGAATTCATTATTATTATTTAATTCAACATTGTATAAATCAATTTTTAAATATTTAATTCAAAATTACTTATACTACAATTTACTAAAATATTTTTAAAGCTACCTCTAGTATGTTTTTTTAAGCAGATAATGTACTAAAATTGATTTAAAATTAAAATTGTAGTAAGTATTAATGATAATTAAAAAAAATAAAACAAGAATTTCTTTATGGTTTAATAAAAAAAGATTTTCTAAAATAGAATTAAATAAATTAATTATAACAAATGGATATTCTAAAGAACATAAGAATTTATGGTGTCAATATAGATTTAATACAATTCATGATTGTGTAGAAATATTACAAAAATATTTGAAAAAAAATAAAATAAATATATCAACATCAGAAATACAATTTATACATGAATGTTATCAAAATTTAACACACTAGTATCTTTTTTAAGCAACCAAACATTTCTTTTCACTGATATAATATTTTTAAGAAATAATTTATTTTTTCATTCTAGTATTGGTTTTTCTTATTCCAATTTTAAATTTAGTAGGGGGTTTCCTTTGGGATTTATAACTCATAGTATTTTTTTTAGGTGTGTAATATGATATCCATCCTTTTCTTAATAAACGTTCTTGTTTTGAACTTAATTTATTACGTCTAACTTGATTATTACGACTAATTACTCCTGATCTTAAATTTTTTTTTTTACTAACAAGTTTTTTTGTTTTTTTTTCTAAAAATTTATTTCTTTGATGTTCTGTTTTAATATTTAATGAACCACGAGTCATCATTAAATTAACTTTACTATACAATTCTTTATATTCATTTTCATTCCACGACCAATTAGCTATATTAGGCATACAACAATGTAAAATAATTCTTGTTCTTTGATTTGGAACTGCGATTCCATCATTTTCTTCTTTTAAAGTTAAAAAATCAATTAAATCTGATAATCTATATTTTTGTGTTAAATCAAGATTTGGAACTTTGGTTAAACCATATTTTGTCTTCTCCCATATATTCCATGATTCCTTATCTTCTTCAAATGTAATATCTATATCAACAATTTTATTACTATCTGTGTATAATCTAGAATTTTTAATAAATTCATATTTTTGACTTAGTGAATCTATTAATCTAGGTGATGTAAATATATTAGTTCCATATTGTCCAATATATTTTTTTATAAAAATATCATACTTAGGACATGCTATCGCTAGATTTCCATAATTTGTTGTAGTAAATAATCTTGTTTTTTGTGGTATAATATATTCGGTTTCTTCTATATTTTCATAAGTTCCACCAATAGTATGTGTTGTGCTATTAAAACCATAAAAACCATCGATTTGTAATTTACCATTTCTTGCAAATTGACGACCTTTAGAATCTGTATTAATTCGTTTTTCAGGCCAAGATCCGTGCGACATAATAAGAAATGTTCTTATTATTTCTTTTGACATATTATAATATTATATTTTTTTCTGCTTAAAACATTTATATTTTTAATATTAGAATGTTAATTCAATATTGTAATAATAATACTATATAATCATACAACCAATATAGTATCTTTTTTTAAGCAAACAAACATTTCATCTAATCCGTTAGTATCTTTTTTTAAGCAAACAAACATTTCATCTAATCAGTTAGTATCTTTTTTTAAGCAAACAAACATTTCATCTAATCCGTTAGTATCTTTTTTTAAGCAAACAAACATTTCATCTAATCAGTTAGTATCTTTTTTTAAGCAAACAAAAATTTAAATTTAATTCAATTAAAATAAATTAACAATATGCTATTCCTTTTTCAGAATATGGTAATGTATCTATAATTTTTTTTTTAATCTCTTTTGTTTCTTTTGTTTCTTTTGTTTCTTTTGTAATTTTATCCATCGTATTTATTTACATCATTTAATCTTTAAATTAATATTTAATAATTCTTGTTTTCTTTTGTATTTTTTATTATGATTATTAACAAATCCTAATTTCCCTATTTTTTCATATTCACGGATATATCTCAATAATTTTTGTCTATCTTTTTTACTATTATTTATAAATTCAAATCCACATTCTTCTTTACAAATTTTTATTATAGAATTACTTTTATCTTTAAATGTTATTCCTAATTTAGGTGTTTCTTTAGAACATACTAAATTATCATTTAATTTTTCATCTATTAATGAATAATTTATAGATTCATTTAAATCTTTATTTTCTAATAACTTTTCTTCTTTAATAAATAAATAATTATAAGAAATACCACCAATAAGAGCTGTTAAACCAGAACCAATTATATAAGATGCTAATGCCATATATTATTTTAATATATTTTTAAAATATTCATTTATTTTTTAGTTTAACACTTGTTAGATCATAAATTGTTTCACCTTCTTTATATTCATTCATAAACTCGTCTACATCTTTATATTTTGGTTTATTTGATAACAAGTTTTCAATTTCTATATTTTTAAATTCCCAATTATCATCATTATCCCAATCATAACTATTATCAAATAATAATTCGTTACTTAAGAAATTATCCTTTTTTTGTTTATAATTAAAAAAAACATAAATAACTATTATCAACATAATTAATAAAAATATAACTATCATTAATATTAACATATATTTTTATGATGCTAATTTTATAAAAATATCTCCCATTCCACTATATAATTTATCTAAAGGTAAATTATTTCTTTTTTTACATTCTTTTCCCGTAATTTCATCATTATCTATATTTTTTATATCATTATCATCACATTTTTTTACATCTTGTAGTAAACCTATTACAAGATGATTATTATATGTAATTACTTGGTCTTCGTCTAAATTATTATCTTCACATAAATATTTTTTATTTACCTCTTCAGGAAAATTTTTTTTAATACACGGATTTTTTATAACTATCATATAAATTTCTTTTGATTTATATTTATGTTTAACTATTTTAGCATATTTCATTATATCACAACTACAAGGCCAACAACATCTATAATAATAACCACAATATAATTGTTTTGTTCCTAGTTCTTTCATTTTAATAAAATCAGGTTTACTTCCTTCAGATACTAATGATCCAGAAACAGGACAATATAATTTATTATATTCTAAAAATTCTTCATAACTTAAATCTAAATCTAATATGTATTTATAAAATTTTGCTCCAGCAGCATTTCTATTACCATCTGGAAATATTTTATTCCAGTTTTGTGTTAAATTATTATATCTATTACTAAATTTTTCATTTGATTTATATACTAAATATATTAAGATATTTAACAATAAATATATAATTATATATTTCATTAATATAAACACATATTAAAAAAAAAAATATTGTATTATAACAATGAAACGTTTTAATATGAATATGAAATATTGTGTTTTAATTATTATTATTATTATTATTATATTATTATTTAAATGTTTTATTAGTAATAAAATTAACGAAGAATTTGCCGTTGGAGTTGCTCGGCAATGGGGGGGGGAGACAGACCTTACTGATTTACAAGCTAAATGTTATTTAGAACAAAATCCAGATCTCGGCACAGCATTTTACGAGGGTGCGTGGTTTAAGGGCAAGACCCTCCCTGATCATAATCAAATAGATGCCGCAAAACACCATTGGAAGACAAACGGGAAACGCGAATACGATGAACTGAAAGATATTGGCGGTGGAGTGCGTAGAGTAAGTCCATTTGAAAAGAGCGCCTGCCGGCAAACAAAGAATCCTTTAGGTAGATACGACAGTGATGATAACAAATATTATGTATATCACGTCAACGGTGGCTGCGACTCCCACCCCCCCCCCGTCGACCTCGGATGGGATAATCGTAAGGATTGGTGCAACGGTAAAATTATATATGATATTAAAGAATTTTATCATAAATTTGTTGAAAATGGTCGTTTTGGAGCCAATACATTCGGAGAAAATAATGAGAATGCACAATATAATGATATAGTGGGATTCTATCCGGAGGGGAAAACCGCAGCCTCTATCTTCGTTAAAGATTTTTACACTATTAAAGAACGTAAGGATTTTGAATTCCGGAAAGCAACCTTAGGGCTTTTTAAAGTGCAGGCTGTTCTCAACGCTGACCTTCAAAAACAAGTTGACGCTCTTAAGGCGAACACATTTCAAAGAGAAATCGCTGCCCTTCAAACAGAAGTTTCAACTCTTAATGGGGCCTTTGTTAAACATGCTGGAATGGATGCCTGGGACGGACATAAAACTGAGGATTGCTGCCAAGAAATTAGTACACATATCGGGACTAAAAACATACATCTTCCAGGTGGCCTAGATAAAGACAGTACATATGCTAAAATAAGTCCTGAAGTCCGAGATCAAGTGGAATGTATTGGTCAATCACAAGCTGGGGTATGGGAAGAAAAGGAATGTCCTTGGCGTGAACAACCATAGTCAGTGTAACAGCCTATATAATTTTTGATATATTTTAAAATAAAATATTGTATTATATTATATTAATGAAGAGTTACAATATGAATATATTAATGTTTATTTTATTAATTATTATATTAGTTATAGTATTTAATAATTTTGTATTTAAAAGTAATGAAGGGTTTTTTGCGTATGAGGCAGATAGATATGGTTGGCAAAATCAAAGACTGACTGATTTACAAGCTGTATGTTATTTAGAAAATAATCCAGGACTTGTAACATCATTTGTTCAACCTTATTGGACAGAATTAATGAAGACGAAAGGAATGTCAGGCATTTTAGGAACGGCAAAATGGCACTGGAAAGAACGGGGATTCAAAGAAATTGGGACTGATGATGAAAAAATATCACCGTTTACATGTCTTACTGATAATGAGGCTAAATGTTATTTAGAAAATAATCCCGCACTTGTAAAAGCATTTGGTTTAACTGATCAATTAAAAGATGATCCAAATGCAAGTGTCGCGAATGGAGCCAATGCTTCTTGGATAGGAGAGACTTCAACACATGGTAAAAAAACACCCTTAGCAAAAGCAAAAATACATTGGAAAAATCACGGCAGTAAAGAGGTTGGAACAACTAAACAAAAAGTATCACCTTTTAAATGTGACTCCTTGCCCGTCCAAAATAATGATAAATATTATGTATATACATTAGGATCCTGTACGGCGGGGGGTGTAGAGGATTTTAAATGGCCAAATCGTAAAAATTGGTGTTCGGATAATAAAATTCAATATACAGAAGATGGATTTAATAGTAGATTTGTTAAAAATGGTTCTTTGGGTGAAAACACAAACCCATCGTATAAAGAAGCACAATTTAATGATATAGTATCTATATATGGACAAAGTGGAAGATACATTAAAGATTTTTACACTATTAAAGAACGTGAAGATTTTAAAAAAAAATCAGAATCTTTAACTAAAAATGATTTAAAAGAAATGCTTAGTAATTCAGAAACTAAATTAAAAATTGCTTTAACAGGTAATGAAAAAGGTAAATTCGAATGTGTAGATAGTAATAATACTAAAACAAGTTGTCCATGGGATTGATAAGTTCATAAATTTAATTGATATTATAATCCAAAAAAATCTTTTACTGAAATTATAGCATATTTTGCTTCAGTTTGATTATTATTAGTTGTTATTTTTGGATTTTCTCCAGACATTGTAGTTATATTATTGTTAGACATTGTAGTTATATTATTGTTTGCCATTGTAGTTATATTATTGTTTGCCATTGTAGTTATATTATTGTTTGCCATTGTAGTTATATTATTGTTTGCCATTGTAGTTATATTATTGTTTGCCATTGTAGTTATATTATCTTCATCCATTGTAGATATATTATCTTCATCCATTGTAGATATATTATCTTCATCCATTGTAGATATATTATCTTCATCCATTGTAGATATATTATCTTCATCCATTGTAGTTATATTATCTTCATCCATTGTAGTTATATTATCTTCATCCATTGTAGATATATTATTGTTTGCCATTGTAGATATATTATTTTCTGTAAACGAACAAAAACTATCACATTCAAGACAATCTAAACTATCGCATTTTTGAGTTTTACATTCATTACAAATATTAATTCAAATATTAATTTTATTTTCATTATTAATACTATTATTAATACTATTATTATTAATATTAGCTTGTATACCATCACCTATTAACATATAATTATCATAATTTATATTATTAAAATTATGTAATGGATAATCTAATTTATTTTCATTTGTTTTTTTTATAATTGGATGAAATGATTCTTTACATTTTAATGATAAATATATTATTAGTAATAATATAAAACTTATTATGATATTTACTTTCATTAATATAATATAATATTTTATTTATTTATTTATTTGCCAAATTTTTATATAAATAACTATACTTAGACATTTTAAAAGAGCATTTTCAACCAATATAAATATTAATAATATTAAACAATCTATTATACTATCAAATAAACATACACCATATAATGTAATCAATTATTGGAGAATTAAAGTATTTTTAGTTTAGAAATGTGGCAAATAAAAAATTAAAACCAAACAATAAATGAATTGATTTTTACTTTGATTTACTATCTATTAATTTAGATATAGAATTATATACATTATCTATTAATGGATCATCATAAGATACATTTAAACTATTTATATAATCTAATATTTTTTCTTTAAGAAAATCTATATCACCTTTATCTCTAAAAGTTTTTTTAGATTTTTTTAAATATTTATTTAAATTATTATAATTTTTCCTTATTTTTAATACCAAATTATTATTATCATATTTTTCTATGTTTTTTAAAATACTATCAACATCTTCATCTAGTTTTATTTTAGATGTTGTAGTCTTACTTTCTTTTATATATTTTTTTCCAAAATATAATATTCCTACTGAAATTATAAGTAAATAAATAATACTTAGCTCTTTTATTCCATATTTCAAAAATATAAAAATTAATAATACATACATAATATTTGATTTATCCATTACTATTAATATAGAAATTTATATAAATTTATTTCATTTGACGTATCTGAATCTATTTTATAGCATATAGAATAATTGCTATTTATATCTTTATATATATCTACTATATTATTATACTCCTCTTCAAAATAAGTATTTTTTAAGTTTTTAATTGCTTGTGTTTCTGTTGTAGTTAATTCTCTATCATATGTTAATGATGAAATAAATAAATCAGTTTGTAGTGTATTAGTATATTCCAAATATTTTACATTTGTTTTTTTTAAAAACGATGATTTATTTCCATAACCTATTTCATTTATTTTAGCATATAATAATGCTTCTTTAGGTGTCCTGCCTTTTCCATACATCGTATTGTAAGACATAATTTTTTATTTTATACAATAAATTATATTAATTCAATTTTATGTTACTTCAAACCAACAACACTTATTACACATTATATTATTTTTTATACCTCTATATAAATTACTATAATTTCTACCTCTATCACTATGTTCTTTACAAAGATTAGAATTATTACAATAATTACATCTTTCTAATACATTAGAAATTTTTATTATATGTTTACACAATTCTATTGGCAAATTTTTAGATAAGATTGTCTCCTTTTCTATATTTTCTAAATGTATTTTATTCATTAAAAACATATTAGAATATGAGGGATCATTACCATATGTTTTTACATCTTCATCGTATATACATTCAGTACAATTTGTATAAATTGTAGGCATATTTATTATGTATAACAAAATAAATTAAAATTCAAATTTATTAAAATCGTCTTTTAAAATAATATCCACACCCATAATCTTAGCCTTTGTTAATTTACTCGATTGACTATAACTATCTTTTATTATTAAATAATCTGTTTTCATATTAACTTCATTTTGTAGATTTCCTCCATTATTAGATATATACTCTATGATATCTGTATCTCTAAAACCTGTTATTACAAAATGTTTTCCATCAATATTAGAATTTTTATCTTTACATGAATTATCCTTTTTAACGTAATATTTTAATTTCAATCTATTTAACTCTATCTTAAATCCTTCAAAATTATCTATAAATTGTTTAGCAGTTTTAATTTGAAAACCATCTATATTTATTAATTGTCCTAATGTTATACCATCTTCCATTATACTTGGATATTTATCTAATATCTTTTTTACACGTTTTAAACCATAACCTCTATCAAATTCTAAACTTGCTACCATTAATAAACCTAAATATATAGGTTTTGAGATAATTTCATTTATAGATGATATTAATTTATTAGATAAGGTTTCTTTAAATCCTTCAATATTTAGTAAGTCTTCTTTTTTAATATGTAAAATACTAGATATTGTAGTATATCCATTTTCATATAATTTTGAAATTATACCAATACTCAAATACTCTATTTTTATTGTCTTTATAAAATGTAATATTTTTTTCTTAATCAATTCACTATCATCTTCTAATAAAATACAATGTAATTTATTATCATTCCACTTATACCCTACATTAGGCATTTTAGGATATGTGCTACTAATTATTTCCACTATATACGGTATAACATCACCACTTAAAATAACACGTATTTTAGAACCAGGACCTAAACAATTATTAAATATGTATTTACCACTGAACCCAGTACAATATTCTACCATTGAACCCAAATCTACTTTTTCAAATTTTATTCTAGGTATTAATACACCATATTTTGATACAGACCACTCTATATCAACTACTTTAGTTACTTTACCATAATTATTAGATTTAAATGCTATACTATTTTTAGGATTTCCTATTATGCGTGAATATAATATATTATGTGTAACTATAATTCCATCAATATCATAGTTAGAATTAATTTTAAAATTCTTCAATGTTTTTTTTAAAAAATTATCTTCATCGTTTTTCCAATCAATTATATCAACATAATCTATTTTTTTATAATTTGGAACTTTAAAACCTTTTTGTTTTATATATTCTAATTGTTCATATGGAGTCAATTTAGGTTCTATAACTTCAAATACTACAAAATCTAATATACTTAATAAAGCATTTCCATATTTTAATGCAATTAAACCATTCACCATACTTCTGGCAGAAGTATATTCTCCTCTATTTTTATCAAACTTATCTTTAGATATAATTAGTTCACCCCTTAATACTACATTATCTATTTTAGGTATATTTAAATATTTTATTATACCACTTATATCTCTCCCATATTCTCCATTACCTCGTGTATACAATTTATTATTACTATATAATGCCGATATACCATCTAATTTATCACTAATTATAAATTTTGAATTAGTATTGTATTTAGTTAGCCATGTTTTAACTCCATCTTTAGTTTTTATTTTATTCATGCTTCCCATAAAATATGGTAGTTTAATTTTATCATTGCTTGATTTAAATCCTATATTATTTATAATTTTATTATTCGGATCACGTTCTTGTAATACTTCTAATATTATATCATACACTTGATCACTTATAATAGGTTCCTCATTACTATAATATTTTTGTGATGCTATAGTTAATATTTTTT
>Ga0209634_1003507_pt1 | contig 10569 bp, 4 predicted proteins | sample LinPmetageLP40_FD_184043 | JGI IMG/M metagenome (GOLD analysis project Ga0209634, IMG submission 184043) | Marine viral communities from the Pacific Ocean - LP-40 (SPAdes) (version 2) | ecosystem: Environmental > Aquatic > Marine > Oceanic | place: Pacific Ocean | collected 2010-08-26 | reverse complement strand
ATTAGCTTGACCGTTTTCGTACTGTTTGTTAAACTTCATTTGATAGTAATTTGTAACTTCTTCTTTAAGTTTTTTGTGATCAAAATTAGGACCTTGTCTAGCCCATTCCATTTTGTCGTCTGGGTGAGATTCCGACCAATGCTCAACGAATGTTTTACCACCAGAAATATGTAAATGATTATCCCAAGCCATTGTTACAAGTGTTGACTTGTCATTAGTCATTTTATTTAAATCAAAACCAGGCACTAATACATTACCATTATCATCTCTAGTCACAGCTTTACCAGTAGTCCCCATATCTACAAGTGACGTTACATTGTCTTGTATTGCCGTTGTTACACCAGCGTCTTTAAGCACAACGCCCTCATCAAGCATGCTTTGAGTCACAATAACACTTCCTTTTTTTCCTTGTGGTAAAAGCCTGTCGTAATCAGCTTGTTGCTCTGGTGTTAGCTCTCTACCTCTATCAACAAAGCTTTGTAAGTTTCTACCTTTTCTTCTATCTTCTTCAGTTTCTAAGTGGTCAAAACTTACCTCGTCGTTAGTAAGAGTCCATTCTAACTCTTTTGTTCTTGGGTTATAATTAACAGACTCGTAATCATCACCGTAAACTCTAGCATTATAACCAAGTGTTGTTGTACTAGTTCCAGCAGAATAATGAGGTTCTGTTGCTCCTCCTTGAGAGTTTTGTGGACCATTAATATTTTTACCAAAATTAGTTTTATCTTTATCCCACTCTGCAACAGCTCTTTCTAAATCACCTATTTCTCCGTTTATAAGATCCATGTTTGTACCTCCGCTTTGTGCAAAAATAGATTTTAAACCTCTACTGTAATTCATTACTTGATCTCTAACTCTTCTATCACTTATAGTTTTTAACATTTCCCCTGTTTCTGTGTCAATAACACTATTACCTTTTGCTAGGTTTTTTTGCAAAGCATTTCCTCTAGCAGCATCTTTAGCCATAATACCACCTATAGCTTGCATCATAGGGTTTGAAACAAGCTGAAAGTTGTTGCTAATAGTTTCGCTTAAGCCAGACTCTCCTTGTATTAACATAGCCTCCATACTACCACCCCTGGGTTGTTTTGACCTTTGTTGACCCATCATTGGACCCATTGTTTGTTGTTTTTTTGCCATATTATTTTCCTGTGAAAAAGTTTTTATTATGCATGCCAGCGTCTACACCAGCCATCAAACCACTACCCATTTGACCAATACCAGCCATCATTTGGTTTCTAGCAGCTTGTCTTGCTTGGTTTGCTTCTCTATATCTAGTTTGTGACATGCCAAGAAGAGTCTTTGTTCTCATTTGTTCTTGTTGGTCTACCATAGCATTACCTTGAGCTTCCATTGTATTCAACCTAGATTCTTCGCCTAGCATAGCTTGTTGATTAGCTTGCTCTTGTTGTCCAATTAAAGCTGAAGATTGTTGCGCTGCTTGTGTGTTAGCATTTAAAACACTTTGAGCTAGACCAGCTACACCAGAGCTACCAGCAGCTCCACTTAAAGCGTCCATAACATTTGCAGATCCTTGCATTTGCTGTTGTTGCATAAAATCCGCTTGCTGAGTGTTAACCTCTAAGTTTTCATAAACATTATTCATATTTTGATACGGATTACTAAACTCCATGTTTTCATAATTAGATCTTCTTTTATTATATTCTTCTCTAGCTAATCTTTGATCTTCTCTACGTTGTTTTCCACCGATTAAACTGCCCAAAGCTGTTATCGCACCCGGTATCATCATTGCTGCTAATGGTAATGCCATATTATTTTATTTTGTTATTAATTATAATTACACTTATTTTGTCTTATTTACTACTAGGACTAATTTCTGATCCAACAGAAAATAACTCAGCTTGTGAGTTTGAATCGTTTTTCATTTCAACCTCCGCGTAGTAACCTCTAACACCAGAGGTATTTACTTTTGTATCTTTACCAAAAAACACATAATCACCTGCGACAGGTAGTAATTCTGTTCCAGTTGTTTGTACTCCTATAGTATATGTTGTTAACTCATCTTCAGCGCTAGGATTTGTCAATGCTATACACTCACCTAGCCTAACTACATCACCTACCTGCTTGCCTGTGGAAAAGTTTACTTTACAAAAATATATAATATCCCAAGCGCCAGTGTCTGGGATATCTTCAGTGTCAGTAGCAACTGTAGCTATTTTTGCTGTTAACGAAGGGTTTAAAGGTAAAGGTAGTTTTATATCTATTCTAGGCATGTTTATTTATTTTATCCGGCAGCTATATTAAGTGTTATTGTTGTTGTTACCGCGGTGTTATGCGGGTCAGCCACCGTGTACTGAAAAGAAGTGTTTTGACTGTTTCCATCACCCGGCTTGTACTGCAAAAGTCTAGTTGTAGCATGTAACGTATTGTTACTTGTAAGAGTTTGACCTGAACAAGATATTGTTATAATGTTGTTTTGAGCATCAGTATACTTAAACGTACCATGCTGAGGCATTACCGTAACCTTAAACGTTAACGTGTCACTTTCAGCATCATTTGCCGCAGGTGTCATACCAGTAAAACCACCTGCTTCTTCAGCGCTTATAGCTACAATACCAGTAAAGGTAGGTACCGGTGCTTGATTAAAGTCTATTATGTTATCAACAACTAAACTACTTGTTTGATTATTAAAGCCTAATTTTTTAAACGTAACAGAACCTGTGATATGTGCCATGGGGTGAAATGTTAACGTTGTACCACTAGCTATTGTGCTGCTTTTACTTAAAGTTACAGAAGTTCCACTTACCGCGGTTACAAGTGTAGAGTTTGCCCCGGTATGAGTTATACCACTACCAGTAACACGCATACCTTTTAATATACTGTTGTTTATACCGGTTAAAGTTATTGCAGTTCCGGTTGTAGCGCTAGCTGTAACAGCTGTTTGTACTGGGTATATTTCAACAACTAAGTTGTTATATATTAACCTTGTGCCATCACTAAAACCTAAAATACCATTACTGTTCACCATAGTGGCACTAAAGTCGTTATAATTAAACGCTCCGACATACTTCATTGGTACTGATGAAGATTGAGATGTTATACGCCAGTCTATATCTATTTCTTTTCCTCTACTTGAAAAAGGTGAATCGACGTGTCTAATAGCAACCGCATCTGTTGTTATAAACTTGCTTGCTGATTGTGTGGCGCTAACAGTTATAATAGGGTCTATATATTGTGGTATGGTTATTGTTTTTGGAGTTGACAATGTTAAAAAAGAATTATTTGCTATTTGTGTTAATATAACAGTGTAAGTCTTGTTAGATGTAACTTGAGGAAAAACTAAATTTTCGTCATATCTTCCACCAGTAGGAATTGTTACAGTTCCAGATCCAGAAACTCCTGTTGGAGAAACTCTTACTGAAGTACTACCTTGTTTAAAATCAAGAGTAAAGGCAGCGGCAGCGTTATTAGCATCGCTTTCATCACCAAAAACAGATAATAATCTTGTTTCTCCTGACGCCGGTACCCAATTTTTATTAAGTATAAAGTTATATATTTTACCTACAGAGTTTGCTATGTCTAACTCTGCTCTAGCGACAAAACTTATAGTATCGTTTTGAACTTGTTTTAATGGGTATTTGTATTTCACAACAAACGATCTAACAGTTAAATTACCACCCGCTATACTACCAGTATCATTAATAGTTATTGAGTAGCTGTTTTTATTAATAACGTTGTTTAGGTTAATAGAAGGGGCTTTTGTAAAAATATGACCAGTAGAAACTGTAAACGTTTTAGTAAACAAAGTAGCTGTTGCAAGTGGAACGCCGGCTAAAGAGTATGTAGACACGGCGTTTTCAGTGCAATTTAAAGTTGATGTTTTTATTATTCCTGCCATGTTATGATTGAGTTAAAGTTGGTGTTACTATAAATTTTAATATTGAATCTATATTCCACGAAGGCATTGTACCTACTATGTTGATTTCAACTTTAACAACATTAGAGTGCGTTCCTTGATAACTATTACTAGCTGTCCAAGAACCATTGTTTATATAACCATCTGTTTTGTTGCTGTTAAAGTTTCTTAAAAAATTAAGTGGATCTGAAGATTCAGAAACTGTAACGCCACTAGCTTGAACAGCCCACTTAGCACCGTTTACTACTAGTGGGTGAACATAAAAAGCAACCGTATCGTTACCACCATTATAAGCGTCGTTATTTATTGTTGTGTCAGCTGCGTTTGTAACTGAAGTTTTAAATGTAGTAACTGTAGCGTCATTTGGTGATGTGTTTATTCTAAACTTAGGAGATCTTGGTTGTTCTTGAGGTGTTACCATTATAGATATATTGTCAATAATACAGTTTACATTTCTACCTTTAAACAAGTAAATTCCAGTTGTTTTAGTAACAGTCCATGTTTGTGATATAACACCTGTTGAGTCTATTCTAGCCGCTTGTGGTAGTCCACCACCACCAAATCCAACGGTTTTATTGTTTGGATTTGCCGATATTGTTACGTCTGCTGTTATAGTGTAAGTTTCTCCAAATATTAAGTCATCACATATGTTTCTTAAATAACTCATACTACCAACTGGTAAACCAACTATTTTTTTTGTAGAACTAGCATCAGGTTTAAACTTAGTATTTACATGTTCAACATTAGCCTCTGCAGGGTTACCAGTTTCAGATGTTGGATATAAAACTTGTCCTGATGTACCGTATATACCGCCTCTAACAGAAACTGTTGGATCTGGTGATTCTGGAGAGTATGCAAAAACAGTGTGAGTGTACCTAGTCGCGTGTGCTCCATCACCAACCGAAACACCACTACTAGGTATTGTTCCTAACCCTTGCATAGTAACTTCTTTAGTGTCTACATTTGCATCTAAAGTTTCAATACCTATAATGTTGTTAAACCATTTCCCTTCTTTTTCTTTAAACTCTATAACTTGCCCCGATTGTTCAGAAGTCTCTATAGAGTCTGCATACCAACCGTTTGTTACTAAAGTAATATCATCTTCATTGTTAAAGTAAGCCCTTGACGCTGTTCCTGCATAACTTAAAGTATTAAAGTTTTTTATTAAAGCTGGTTCGTCGTTAAAAACAAACTTTATAGAAGATTGATATTGAATACCATAAAAATGATTTCTTAATAAATTTTCATTATGTTGGTATAAGTCGCCATCTTTAACCGTGTAATAATCACCACTAACAGAAAAGCCATTTTCTGGTATAAAAGATTTTAAACTAGTCCAACCATTTACACTTTCTGAAAAACTAACAGTTTTAGAATTTAAAGTTAAATTATAAGTGTCTTTATCCTCGTCATAACTACCTACTATGTTATCTGCGTTAGACAAGTTTTCTTTAAAAAACGTAGACATACCTTTGTCAGATATGTTTGTTATACCATCACCGGAAAGTCTTAACACAGCGTTTCTATTTTTATCCGTATAATAAACTCTATAACCATAACTTGCAAAAGATTCTGGGTTTTTAGATATACCAAACTCACCAGCAAAAGGCACTGTTTGTCCTAAAACTCTATCAGTTGCTGTTAATTGTGGGTTACCATCAGCATTAAATAAAGCATCTTTGTTTGCTAGTATTTTTAAAGTTTTGTTTTCGCAAAAAGATATAACATTTGTATTTCTTGTAAAAAGTTTTTGTATAGAACCATAAGAAGGGTTTAGATCTTTTGTTATACCTTCAGCCATTATGAACTGATTCAAATTATTTACAGAACCATTACCATTATATATTCCTGAGAATATTATTCCATTAGGTTTTGTTTCTTCTCCATATTGACCCATAAAAGTAGTAGATACTCTAGGTCCATTATCTATTGTTGGCTCGTTAAAAGCGTCTTTTATTCTGTTAGACTCAACTCCATTTCCATAGCTATAACAATTAAACCAGTTTAAAGGTATTTTATAATAAAAATTATTTCTAGCAGTACCAGTGTGACTTGATCCGTCGTTTACGTTTCTTGTAACTGTTCCTGGTGCCGCAACGCTGTTTACTATTAATAGTTTTTGAGAAAACTTAGTGTTACCGTTAATGTCTTTACTATATATTGTAATATAAGAACCTTCTTCAACATGTTTAACTTGCTCGTTGTAAGGAGAGTTACCTTTTATATAAAAACCTGGATCCATTAAATCACTGTTTAAAAGCACTATTTGAGCATCAGCAACAAACACGTTGTTATCTATAGCTCCATTAGGTTTTTGCACATTTCTTTCAATGTACATATCATTTTTTAATATTAAAACAGATTTTGGTGTTTCATAGTAAAGATTTAAATCACTACTTTCTTTGGGTTGTACTTCAAAAACAGCAGGGCTAAAGCTGTTAAAGCTTTGTTTAGATCTTATAGGTTCTAAAATTTGTAACTCAGAAGCGTTTGTTGGTAAACCAGTTTGTTTTGGTCCATAGTAAGGTATTATTTTACCTGGATTTGCAACGTTTGTACCATCTTCAGGATAGTATTGTTGAGTTGGAGACCACGCAACTGATTTGTCTAGTTTTAAACGCCATTTTATACCTTGGTTTTCTCTTGCATCAAAATCACTGTCATCACCAACGTTTGTATAGTTGTTTACATCAATTAACTCAGACTTTTCAACAGTATAGACAGTTTCTGTAGGATCATCTGTCCATCTAAACTGCATTCCTTTTCTACCTAAAGCCTGGTATAACGTAAAGTTTTCTGTAATAAATTTTCTGTCAGGACCTCCTTTGTGGTCGTGAAATATATATCCATCAGAGCTTGTTTTTGATGCAGAGCTAAACTTATACCCTGGGCCTAAATTAAACAACCTAAAATTTACTTCTCTTGATCCAACTTTAAAACCATGACCCATCTGGTGGTTAACTTCATTTGGAGGAGCAACCGTATCGCCATAAGATTTTTGCTTCCATGACCACGCCTGGTCGATAGCGTATCTTTGCGGTCCTTTAAATCTAGAGTTTCCTTGAACTTTCAAAGAAGGAACTAAAACCCTATTGTCTGAAGCCCCTAAAAAGTGCCAGTTTTTATAAACAACACCATTAACATCTGGCGCTCCAACAGTGTCGCTACCATTTTGTACATACAAGTGAGGGTCTTGAGTTATTCTTTCTACAATAGAAAATTTAAGAGTTTCTCCATCTGCAAAAAGTGCGTTTTTATTAATTTTTACTACAAGACCAGTTATAGAAACGACTACAGCATGTCTAATACCAGTACCTATTTGCGATCCGTCAGCACGTGTTACCGTAGCGCCGTCTTGTATTGTACCAACAGCGTCTAAAGTTATTTCATCAGCAGCAGTGGTTATTGCTCCATTTACAGTTTGAGTTATTTCACTTGGAAAAGTGTACTGTGTTTGTAAGTGGTCAGCATCTTCAAAACCTAGCGAGTTGTTGTCAGCACTATTGCCAGCTTGACCAGTTTCATCGTTGGCATCATCAGAAGAATAAACATTTTGAATCCAGTACATGTCCTGTGTAGACTTTATACCGTAGTTTATACCATCAGACCCAAAAACAGTTGTAACAAAATCTGTTAAATAATCATCTTTTAATATTTTTACAAAAAATCTACCTTGAAACTCTTCATCAAATTCTTTTACTCTTTCTTCCCATAATTCAAAATACTCTGTTCTAGCACTACTTCCAGGAGCACCTTTTACAAAGTTTATATCATTGTCAAACGGTTTTGACAGTATTATTTCCCAGTAGTCAACAGCATCTGTATAATCCCCGTCAGGACTACCTAAAGTTTGACCGTCTCCAGCATCAACTTTTATTATTGACTCTATTTCGTAGTAGTTAGAAATTGTATTCAACAAGTACGATCCTATTCTAATATATCTATTTGCAGATGTAGAGTCTGCCATGTTTTTTAAAGCGTCGTTGTCGTTTATACCATCATTACCTCTTATTCTAAGTGTTATACCACTTTTTGTTGGATAACCTGTAGTATCGTCTGCGTAAGAGCCAAATAATTGATTTTCTATTCTTCCTATAAACTTTTTTCTATTTTTTATAGCTTCAGGAGCTGTGCTTGCTTTTGCTATAACTTTGTAAGAAACTGTTTTTGGCGCTATAAAAGGTGAGCCACCATCGTGCCTCTTTTTTAATACTATTTCATCACCTTCAGAAACCTTGTTAATGTCACTAGACGGAAAAGATACCCAACAAAACTCTTCGGTATCACTTTCATATATTCTATCCATAGTGATATTATAATACTCTCCCTTAGGTTCTTTTATGTAGTATTTTAAATGAGTGGCCCACTCGGGAAATAAAAAGTTTTGTTTAACAAAAAAGTTGTTTGCGGTAAAAGATTCTTCTTGTGTAAGTATTGCTGAACAAGAATCTGCTTGAGAAAATATAGGTGTTTGCCTTCCGTATTGATCTAAAAGAGAAGCTCCAAGCTGATATGTACGTAAAGACTTTACAGATTTTTGAGCTGTTATTGTGTCCATTAGGTTTGACTCTACTGTTAAAGAAAACCTAGGCTCTTCATCTATGTTGTATTGATTTGTGTAGTTAGCGTATAAAAGCCTGTTAGCTGTTATTTCTTGAGCTTTTGCTTTTTTAGGAACATTGTCATAAGGCCTTAACAATTGATTGCTAGGCAGCATTGTGTGTATTTGATCTGATGTAACCTCAACCGTTGTTAGAGTTTCTAGATCAGTGCTGTTTATTGTTTTGTATTTATAAACACTAGTGCTATCAGAAAATTTTATTAAAACATCTAAAGATAAAACATCTTTAGGCGTTTGTACAAAATCAGTTATTTCTACTTTACTAACTGTGTTTACTATATTTGTATTTGTTCCTAAAGAAGCGTCAAAATTATAACCTTCTTCTGTTGGTAAAAACGCTACTTCAGAAAAAGCAGAGATAGCAGAGTACTCGCCATCAACATACTTCCATCTATATGCAAATCTTGGAAATTTATCCTCAAATATAGATGTGCTTGTTTCTCTTTTTACTTCCCAATCAGTCAAATCAGAAGTTAGCATTTGTTTTATAGACTCATCTATTGATAATATTTTAAAATCAAATACTTTTCTATAACTATTAGAAACTACAGTGCCCGTAGTAACTTCTTCTAATAATCTTATTCTAACTTTAATCTCATCTGCATCATCATCGGTAGTTAAAGTGTTTGGCACGGTTAAAACAACAACATCATCTTGTACAAAATTAGGTCTAGGCGTAAAAGCAAGTTGTTGTAATCTAATAGTATTACCTTTGTTATCAAATATAGTGTTTTCATCTTCATCTATTAAAACACTATTAGATGTTGCGCCGGCTGGTTTTACCTGCTTATCTCCATTTGTATCTATGTAAGTCCAGAAACTAAAATTTCTATGTGGCGATAAAGCCCATCTAAAACCTACTTTTGTATCATTAGCTATTGTTGACGCAGGCGCAGAGCTAAGAGTTATACTACCACCTCCAGAGTTTGCGTTTGCATCTATAGCTGTAATACCTATAGGTTGGTTTGATGAATTTTTTATTGCAAAGCCATTTTCTTGACACAAAGTCATTCCTACAACAACATTGTTCCACCTAGCGCTGCCTTGAACGTTACCACCGTCGTCAGACTGATTAAAGTTTATTGTTGTAGAGCTTACAGCACCATGAACAGTTCTTGTCCATATTTTGTTGTAATATTCAACTGAGTCAGTAGTACCAGCACCAAAAGGTGTTCCCCAAGAAGTTCTTGTTGTGTTTTCTGGAATTGTAAGTGTTGAACTGCTAGGATCTCCACTACCAGCTATATCTCTATATAGTTTTAAAGTTGGAGCGTCTAAGGGGTATTGCTTTACAACTGTTATGTGCTCTTCTAAAACATTATCACTAGACTTTATATTGTCAGAATCAACAAACTTGTTTGTAGTTGTAAAAGGATTAGTGTCATCTACGCCAATTTTAAACCTATCAATATTTATTTTTTTTGGTTCGTTCTCCGCATCAGTAAAAAATAACATTCCATCAATAACATTAATACCTGTTATTAAATTATCCTCCGTAGTTCTAGTGCCGTTTTGAACTCTAAAGTTTAAAAACGAAACGTTACCACCGTGGTTATCCACTAATACAGCTTCTACTTGTTGTGTAGACTGGTCATATTCTGCTATAACATCTTGAGATGTACCAGAAACAAACCATATTATTTTTTGATTTTCAGGGTTTAATATACTACCCACACACCTTGCACCGGCTATACCTATTGTTGAAACTTTTACATTACCATAAGAATTTTGCGCTGACCCAATATCACTACCTTCTGTTGTAGCAATATCAATGTTCAATGCGTTTCTATATTCATTTTTAGGCAATAATCTCTCGTCAAGGTCTTTGTTCATTTTACCTGACGTGAAATTGTTTTTAATCTCCGGCATATGTTAGTGTTTTATTTGCTTAGACTTTCCTCTCATTATTTGTTGTAGCTCTTCAGATTTGTAGTTAGACAATCTTAACTTAGCTGTTCTAACAGCCGCAAACCTTTCTTTTTTAATTCTTCTAACAACATACTCTGGTATGTTAATTAAACTAGAAACCACAGCGTATGCTATACACTTGTACATTGCTTCTTCGGCATAC
>Ga0209634_1003506_pt1 | contig 10570 bp, 6 predicted proteins | sample LinPmetageLP40_FD_184043 | JGI IMG/M metagenome (GOLD analysis project Ga0209634, IMG submission 184043) | Marine viral communities from the Pacific Ocean - LP-40 (SPAdes) (version 2) | ecosystem: Environmental > Aquatic > Marine > Oceanic | place: Pacific Ocean | collected 2010-08-26 | reverse complement strand
TAAATATTTATTTGTCCGTAATTTATAAATATGATCTTCATCTTTTCTTCTGTCTAAATTACATTTGTTATTATGCCATGGTGTAAAAGATGAAATAATATTTAAATCACCTACTTGTTTTATATTATCTGCTGATATTAAAATTTTATCAATAGTATCAAACATTAATTCACCATATTTATTAGGTTGACCACCTGCTCCATGACGCATTTTAAAACATTCAAATCCATCGCCTTCATTATCATCAACTATATTGACAAATCTATCCTTATAAATCATTTTCAGTTCCTCATTAGCATTGTTTCTTTCGTCCAACATGTTACTGGATGATGGATAATGTTTAGATGAATTACTATCCATTAATATTATTGTTGGAATATTTATGCTTTTTAATGTATTAAAGATTTTGAGCATTTGTGTTGAACGTTTGTCAGCAGCTTCAGCATTTTCTCCAGATTTTAAATGTGCATTTACAACAACAAATGTATTTTCCTTTTTTTTAAATGTTAACATTGCTGCTAGTTCTGAGTCCAAATTAATTTGACTTGATTTGGATTGTAGATTAGGATTCTGATTTAATTTATCAAGATCATCAGGATCTCCCATAAGTTCCGGGGGGGGGTCGGCTTTGATGTTTGGTTCTAGGCTAACATTTTGTGAATTATAATAAACAGTAATAGTATCATTTATTCCGCCTTGCAACCCCCTTGTAGCTGCTAATTTTTTACCTGTTGATTCTTTTTTATGTTTTAGACATATAACATGTTTTATGGCATGTTCCTTTTCGGGCAAAGCTAATTGTGGACACATTGCCTGTACTCCTTTAAGTATATCATTTGGACGATCATTTTCTTGAGTGGCAAATATATCACCACCATTATTAAAAAAATTAGCTAAACACTCATATATTTTCTTTTTCCGTGCTCCCCATACTAATGTCTTATCATCTCCGTCAGGTGTTAAAAATTCACCTTCATATAATCCATCAGACAATATATTCCAAGTTGCTACTTTAACTTTAACTTTAATGTCATCCATTTTATAATATTATATTATATAAAAAATTAAATATATGTAAAAAAATTAAAATTAAAATTGAATTTAAAGATAAACACATTAAAATAAATAATAAGATGGATACTAAATATTTAGATGATTTGATATTACATGAATATGGAAAACATGATATAAATAAATATAATGAATGGGCTACAGACTGGCATAAATGGCTAAAAGATGAAAAGTTAACAGATGAAAAATCAACAGATAATTCTAAAGTTAAATCAATAGTAGTAGAACAAAAAAAAGTAGACTCTAACAACTTAAATAAATAAGATAAATAAATTTAAATTTAAAAATATATGTTTTATTAATATGATGAAGGAACAATTTAATAAAGTATTAAATGATATTTCTAATATTGTTGGTAGGACTAAATCATTTAATCATAAATTAAAAAATGGATTATTTAGCATTTATTGGGGTATTAAAGTTAATAATATGCTAGATTTTAAAATAATTTGTATATTAAATAAAATTATTGAATTAATAAAATTAGGACATACAATTACTATATTAATAGCTGATATACATACCATTTTAAATAATAGAAATATTGCTATTGAGACTGAAACAACAAAATTTATTACTAAATTATGGATATTAATAGATTCTTTTAACTTAATAGAAGAAGAACGTGGTAAAATAAATATTATTAAAGGATCAGATTTTCAATTAGATTCAAATTATATACTAGATATGTACAAACTTATATCAATACATGGTCCAATAAAACAGTATTGTAAAGATTTTGATTTAGATATTAATACTATTTCATTTAATAGTATATTAGACCCTATCTTACAAACATTAGATGAAGAACACATTAAAAAAATTACTGGTAAAGATATTGATTGTCAGATAGGTTATAGTTACAATATAAAACAACATACATTTTCTAAAAAAAGTATGATTAAACTTGGATATAAACCAAAAACATATTTTTTATATAATATTCCTACTACATTAATTACAAATCCTATATATATTAATTCAAGTAATTTTATATCTATGGTATATACTTTAAATACAGATACATTAGATTTTATAATAAATACCTTATTAGATAATGCTAAATTAAAAAAAATATGGGATGATGATGAAATAGAAAAAGATAGGAATCTATTAAATTCTATGTCTACAGATAATAAATGTGATATTTTAATTAAACTTAAACAAAGTTTATGTTAAACTACATTCGTTCATATGATCTCTTACCACATCCACATAGTTTCCACATAATACACCCTAGCAATCCAATTACTAAAATTGCCATAGAAATCATTCCAACATATGAAAGAGCACTAGCTGTAGTCAAATGTTTCATATGAGTCATATTACAATCATAACTAATACCAGTAAGATTAGAGAATGTCATATTAGTTTTAATACATTGTCTAAATGAAGCATTTTCAAACAAACTAACACCGCTTAGAATGTCATTACAACATTGTGGATATCCATTTACTACTCCAGTATCGTAACAAAACATATCGAGTGAAATATTCATAAAAGATGATGTATTAGAACAATTAGAAGCATTATACAGATGCGTCACAAATTTTACATTATCAGGTATTCCAAATCGTGCATGAACTTGGACTGGATTAAAAATCATAGTTGTCATTGCTGAAAAAGCAATCATAGTCATAAAAGTGTTCATATTCGTTTTTTTGGTAAAGTTCATTGTTTGTCTATTGTTTAATTAACAATAAGTACATAAACTTTAAATCAATTTTGTTAAATTAATAAGTGCCTTTAATAACTTTACTATATGTTGCTTTAGAAATCTTTATAGAATGTGTTTTTTCTAAATATATTAAAGATTGGGCTATTTTAATTTTAGGATTTTCATTTTTAAGATTCACTATAATTTCTATTTGTTCTTCAGATAATTTTCTATTTCTTGTTTTTTTCTCTAAAAATTCATCTTTAGTAATATACTTATAATCTAATTTTATACCATTACTTGTTTGAATCCATCCGTTTATATTTAAATTGCCATTATGAACATCATTATGACATTTTTTACATAATGTTACTAAATTTGATTTAGAATCTTTCACTATATGAGACTCTATAATTTTATGTTCATCAGCCATACATTGAAATTTAATGTGATGGACGTCTTCAGCCTTCTCTTGACATATACTACATTCATGAACAAATAATTGGGCATTATAATGTGATTTTTTTGTATTTAATAGTGTTTCTGATTCTCCCAATATTTGTTTTCTAATCTGTTCAGATAATTTTAAAAATTCTATATCCATATCCATAGCTCTACACACTTCTAAACCATAAATAGTTGGTCCATTGCCTTCTTCTAATTTTCTATCATATATGAGTTCACCAGTTTCTTCATTAAAAATTACTTTTAGATGAAACATTTTAATACTATCTAAATTAGTTATTTGTGGGATCTTACATAAATCATGTAAGTGTGTGGCAAATACAAAATTAGTTTTCCGTTCATCCAATTTTATAACACTAGATGAAAATATAGATAGTGCCGAAATATTTTCTGTTCCAGAACAAAGTTCATCTCCTAAAACTAAACTTTTATTATTTGCTCTTTTTAATATACTACGTAGTTCCCCCATTTCAACCGCAAAAGAAGACTCACCTTTAAAAATATTATCATTGTTATTGATTCTAGTAAATAAATATTCATATGGACTATAATTAAATTCTTTGGCAGCAACAAAGAACCCTGCCTGTGCCATAATAATATTTAATCCAACGGCTTTCATTAAACTACTTTTTCCAGAAGCATTTGTTCCAAATAATAATATTCCTGTTGTATCTATTCCCAATTTAATATCATTAGTCACATAATTTGTATTATTATTTATTCTTTCTATGATTGGATGCCTTATTTCTTTCGCATCAATACAACTATCATCTGAATTTATAATAGTTGGTCTTACATATCCATAATTTAATGATGTTTTTGCTATACTTTTAATTAAATCTATATTGGCAACATAGTTTGTTATCTGTTTTAAACTATTGGAATATTTATTATCATAATACTCTAATCTTTCTAAAAATTTATCTTTACATAATTCTTGTAGTTGATGTTCCAAATTAACTAATTTACTAGATAATTCTTTTAAATATGTATTTGCTATTTTAACATTTGGTTTTGTTGCCATTTTAGTTTCAATATCATTTGTAGTAAATGAAATTGTTTTATTAGTAAACTTAATTTCTATAACTGGATAATTTTCTTTTTTTAAATTTCGTTTTAATGATTCACTACGTTTTGAAGTAAGAGAAAGATAATATCCATCGCGATCATTATTATCTAATTTTAAAAGTGGCGTTTTAAATTTCTTAGATTTTGTTGAATCTTCAACATATTTCGATAATTTAGAAATAATAGTATCATAAATAAATCTACAATTATCTATTTTTGATTGGACTTCATCTATTCCTTTGTAAACATCAGGTTTAAAAAAAGAACAACTTATTTTATCTAAATGATATTTAACAATTTCATCCATATTAAAATCACGATTGTATTCCTCTATAAATAAATTAAATTCTTTTAAAGTTTCCCTACATGGTTTTAAATCACTTATACTATCATTTTCTATTTCTAAAATATTTTTAATATGTTCATACGAAAAATCTAATCCAGCAAAGTCTGATGGTTGTAACATTTTTAATCCCATCTTTCTATGTAATCTTTCTATATCTTGTATTTTTATTAAATTTGCTTCATAATTTTTATAATAATGATTTAAATTACTATTACACATTGATTCAATATACGAATATCTTTTATTGAGTTCTTGTGTATCTAATATAGGATTTAATAGTCTTTCTCTAAGTAACCTTTTACCTATTGATGTGCTAGCATTATTTATGACAGCATAAAGTGAATTATACTTATTTGATGATACTTGTGTCTGATGACCTACTAAATTTAATTGATTTATAGTATTATTTGTTAATGTTAAATATTTATCTGATTTCCAAATAGTAGGTTTTGAAATTTTTTCTACAATAGTTGAATTATGTTCATAAGCAAAATCTAATACACAAACATAACTTAACAACCCAAAATGTTTATTTTCTAAATCTAGATATTCAACAACTGATAATAATCCTGTATTTTTAAATATTTTATCTAGCAATGTTTTCTGATAATTTAATTCGTAATACTCTTTTTTTATTTCCGATTTAAAATGGACAACTCTATGACTCAAATCCAAATAATTACTTAAAAAATCATTAGAATGATTAAGGTTTTTCTTAATAAAAAATATTTCTTTTGGATCATATGTTTGAATAAATCTAAAAATCTCATCTAATCCATAATTTTTATCGTTTTCATTTGAATACATTTCATAGACTATATTTTTACCAGTAGATAAATCTATAGTAGATATCCCTATACACATTGTTTCAGATGATGTATGAAGTGATTTATTCGATTCAATATAAATACACATAAGATTGTTGGTTTGACCTCTAAGATTATATTGAACATTTGTTCCAGGACTATATATATTTGTTACTTTTCGTTCAACATAGGGAGGATCACTTACTTGTTCAATTAAAATACTTGTATAATTGTTATTTAGAAGCATTTGAATATATTTATCGATTGAATAAATATTGACACCTATCATAAGTGGATTTTTTCGTGAACTCTCAGTTATATTTTTATTTTTTCGTGTGAGTTGTATATCTAATACATCTGATAATCTATATAAATTAGCACTGTTACTTTGTTCAACCGTGTTGTCAACGCCATAACATTCATAGAAATGTCCAACCTGCATAAGAACAATTGTTCTTTCCCCATATTTATTGGAAAAATGTGATTGTTCTTTCAAATAATCATCAATTAAGGTCATAATTCTATATTATTACCTAGAAAAATCTTTAAATAAAAAATATCATTTGTTAAACATATGTATTAGTTGAAGGTAGATTTATAATTTTTGATATTGTAAATACTGGATTATCATTATTATATATAACAAAATTTATATAATCATTAATAAGTTTGAATGAATATTGTTTTTTTCCATATTTATATTTGGTATAACTAAAATAATCTATATCTAAAAATATTTCTTCACAAGATATATTATTTTGTTTCTTAATTACTTTATCAAATTCATTATTTTTAAATTTTATATAATAAAGTAAATTTATACATTTTATTTGTTCTATAACATAACCATCTATAATACCATTAATAAAAGGAACCGTTTTTTTAATAAATTTTGATTTAGATTTATATAATCCATGTGGTAAATTATTAGAAAAATGAATTGTTTCTATAAAACTATAATTATCATTCCATATTTTTAATGATTTTTCGTAATTATTATTGTTAAAATAACATAATGATTTTAATTTATTATTAGAATGCCATTTAAAAGCCCAGTCATTTTTTTTGCCATCTTTTAGAAAAAATTTTTCTACTAAATTATTTTGTTTATATTTACTTATAGAAATTAAATGTCCATAAACATATTTTTTAATTATTTTATTATAAATACTATTTTTTAAATAAGTTATAATTTGGGGTCCATGAAGAACTTCATTAATAAAGGTTGCCTCAATTTCTTTCAAATTGTCAACATATTTTAATTTGTATATATGCTTGTTAATATGAGTTTTTGTATAGAGTATTGAACCATTTTTACTATATATTATTTCATCATTAATTTTAGTATTATCTTTATATTCACAATGTCTAACTAATATATTTTCAAAATTACTATATTGTTTTTCTAATCCATTTAGTTTTCCGTTTTTAAAATGTTGACTTAATTTTATATTACCAGATGGATAATAATATGTTTGTTCTTCATTTTTCTTAGAATTTACATAAAATACAATAGATTCTAAACATCTATTTATATACCATTTTACATGATATCCATCAAGTTCGCCGTCTGAAAACACAAATAATTCTTTTAAACTTTTATTATTATAATAGCGTTTTACTTCTTTTAAAACAAAATGTATGGATTTACAAGACAATCTTATATTAGCATAAGAATCTGTATCATTTATAAATAAAAAAATATTATCTAAAATAGTTATAGGTAGTTCAATAAGGTTCATATTATTAATTTATATTAAAAAATTAGAAAAAAATTATGCGGATTCTAAAGCAGCAACTCTAGCAACTAAGGCATCATTGGCAACAGAAAGATCTTGAACTGCTTTTGTTAGAATAGGTATAAGATTACCATATTTGGCTTCTATACGTTCTGGATTAACATCATATACTAAATCTAATACATCATTTTCATTGTTAGGCATAGCAGCTTGTAATTCTTGTGCTATAAAACCAACCCTTGTTTTACCATTTAATACACTTGTTGAATCACCTGCAACTAAATCTCTTCTTTGCCATGTAAATTCAACTGGTCTTAAAGTTCTAACAAAATCTAAACCATAAGACGAATCAGTTACATTAGTTTTATCTCTGGAATCAGAGAGAGAAGCAATAGTAGTATCAGCACATCTTATGGCAGTAACACTACCATTTCCTAATGTAATTTGATTAGCTGCAGAACAAGTAGCCTCATAACCTAATGCAGTCTGATTATCTACTGCAGCAGCAATGGCACTTAGAGCACCTACTGATGTATTATTTGCCCCAGATGTTACAGCGTTACCAGCATTATGTCCAAAACAAACATTTAAAGCACCACTTGTTAATGCTGAAAAAACACTATTACCAATACCTAAATTATTATTTGCGTTTGATAAAGTTCCTGTTGTGGGAGCACTTCCATCAGTATTAGTTTGTATTAAAAATGAATTAACAAAATTTGTAGCATCTTGTTTTACATCTGTTAATCCACTTAATACGGAAGCTCCACCACCAGATTGGTCAACGAAAGATAAAGCACCTGAACCATTTGTTTGTAACACTTGATTGGCGTTCCCATCTGATGTAGGAAGAGTAAATGCAACATTAGATGCTACAACAGTTGGAGCAACTAAATTAATAGAATGACTGCCATCTGAGTCAAAAAATTTTACTATGCCAACACCACTACCGCCTCCAACATTAATAATATCTTCAGCACTAAAAATACCAGAAGATAATGTTCCACTAGTTGTTAAATTTTCATTTCCAAATGTAATTGTACCACTACTATCTGTAATACTTCCATTTGCTAATGTTAAATTACCTATTGTTGATCCAGTTGCTGCAGTTATTGTAGAAGCAGCCGTTACAGCGCCAGCTGATGTTACTTTAAATTTACTAGAACCTCCAGTTAATAAATCTAACAAATACACATTATTCCATCCAGTTACATCTGTTTCTGTAATTGCACCTTTAACTAATCTAAATGTATCACTACCACCTGCTGCTGATGTATCATTTAATGTAATAGATAAATCTAATGCTTTATCATCAGTCCCACTAGAAGTAATTGTTGCTGCTGCATTACTCACAGTTGTTCCATCATATGTAAAAGTAGATTCTCCTTGTATCGCACCAGCACCAGTTACAGTACAAATGGTATTATTAGTATTTCCACTTAAACTAACACCACCTGAACTATCTACATAATCTTTAACTGCTGCTGAAGTTGGAATAGTTGTATCATTATCATTAGATCCTATACCTTCCGATTCTATTACTATTGCGGATGCTTTAAAATTATCAACTTCAATATTAGATAAGGTATTATTATCAGCATCAATAGTTTTATTGGTAAATGTTTGAGCAGTAGCTAAATCTGCTAATGTTGCCGAAGTTGTTGTTGGTAATGTAATAGTTACATCACCACTTATATTTCCTGATTGAATTATTGTTTTATCAGTAGTTGAACCATCAAATAAATGTAATTTTCCAGAGCTTAACGAAACATTTGTATAATCTGTCATATAATTTATATCAAGAAAATTATTTTTAAATCTATTTATTTTCTAATATTTTAATTTTTTGATTTAATTCTTGAATTGCTTTCGTTAAAATAGGTATCAAATTACCATATTTTGCCTCAATACGTTCAGGATTTACATCATAAACTAAATCTAAAATATCATTTTCATTAGGTTTCATTGATTCTTGTAAATCTTGTGCTAAAAATCCTATTCTTCTTTTTCCATTATGAATACAATTTTTATCTGTATCTTCTAGTATTCTTCTATTCCATGTAAATTCAACTGGTTTTAAGTTATCAATAAAATCTAATCCATATTGTGATTCTTTAATATTTGTTTTATCTCGTTTATCTGATAAAGATGCTATTGTTGTTGTGCCACAACGTAAAGTTTGTGTATTTGAATTACCTAATGTTATTTCATTACTAGAATTACTTGTGGCTGATTGTGAATTATTTCCTATACAAACAACATTATTTCCATCAACCAAATTTGTTCCTGATTGATAACCTATAATAGTATTTAAATATCCTGTTGTTATAGAATTCCCCGATTGATAACCTATACATGTATTTTTATCAGCATTGGTATCATTATCGGCACTTGGATTTAAAGAATTTAATGCTAATTTTCCAACACCTACATTATATTTTGCTGTATCATCTACATTTGTTGGTATTGTTCCTAAATAAATTGATTCATGTGTTGAATTATTAAATTGAATCCCATTACCTGAAGTTAAAATAATATTACCTGTTCCAACTGTTATATTTCCTGTGTTTGATATTGTTATAGCACTATTAGAACTTGTTGATCCTATTGTTCCACTATCAGGAATTATAATATTATTCCCAAAGGTTGTATTATTAGTTGTAATAGTAACTTTATCATTATTATTTATATTTAAATTAATACCAGTATCTGCTCTTAAAGTCATATTACCATCACTATTTGAATTTATATAAATATCACTATCTCTAAATTGTATTTGTTTATCTGTATTTAACAAAATACCAGTATCATGAACATGAGTTAAATTTACATCACTATTAACACCAAAATTTAATACTACGCCATCAGATACTAAACTTAAAGTAGAATCCAATGTTACTGCTTCATCCACATTTAATGTTCCTTTAACTGTAGTCATAAGTGTGGATGAGGCAATATTAACAGCACCACCACCTGTGGCAAGTGAAGTGGCACCACTAGAATCTAATGTTGTAACTGAAGTATCACCTGTAACATCTAAAGTATTATCTAATGTTACTGCTTCATCTACATTTAATGTTCCTTTAACTGTAGTCATAAGTGTGGATGAGGCAATATTAACAGTTCCACCACCTGTGGCAAGTGAAGTGGCACCACTAGAATCTAATGTTGATACTGAAGTATCACCTGTAACATCTAAAGTAGAATCCAATGATACTGCTTCATCCACATTTAATGTTCCTTTAACTGTAGTCATAAGTGTGGATGAGGCAATATTAACAGCACCACCACCTGTGGCAAGTGAAGTGGCACCACTAGAATCTAATGTTGATACTGAAGTATCACCTGTAACATCTAAAGTAGAATCCAATGTTACTGCTTCATCTACATTTAATGTTCCTTTAACTGTAGTCATAAG
>Ga0209634_1003504_pt1 | contig 10573 bp, 8 predicted proteins | sample LinPmetageLP40_FD_184043 | JGI IMG/M metagenome (GOLD analysis project Ga0209634, IMG submission 184043) | Marine viral communities from the Pacific Ocean - LP-40 (SPAdes) (version 2) | ecosystem: Environmental > Aquatic > Marine > Oceanic | place: Pacific Ocean | collected 2010-08-26 | reverse complement strand
TACCTGCTGCTGATCTAATAATTACGATTAAGTCTGAGTCTGCAAATATTTTATACCCATATGCAAATTGGGTTGTACTCCCATTACCAGAGTAGGAATTTTTTACTGTAGTTGAAGATACTGTCATGTTACTCTCTCTATATTAAATTATCTATCCTTTGTCTATGGTTTTAAAAAAAATTCTTGTCCTGTATTTTGTTTAGTATAGCCTTGTAATCTATCAAAATAACCTGGGTCTATCATCTCTTTAATTTGATAACCAATTAAATAATTATAAGCTGGTCTTAAAAACCAAACATCTACAGGTGTATTAGCTTCAAACAATCTGTATGCTTTTAAACCTGCTTTATCAAATTTACCTTTAAATGTATTTTCTAATACTTTAAATAATCCTTCAGCATCAGCAAAAGCTGGTCCAAGAATAGTAGATGCTGCTCCACCATTAGATCTACTTATTTCAGAATTTAAAAGATCAACATAAATAGATCCTCCACCACCTTTAGCAAAAGATGCTAATGCTGTCATTGGATCTTTAGGATCTCTAGGTTCTCTTCCCATTAACATATCTGCAAAAGATAAACTTGCATAACCAAACATAGTTCCAAGAACAGTATAATAAGCTAATGCTGGGATATAATCGCTATACCTAGGATTATCACCAGAACCTTTATACATAAGTTCTAATTTTCTAGTATATACAGTAGTAGGAAACGATTTAAATTTTGTCATTAATCTTATCAATAATCCAGCAGTAGTACCTCTTTCAAATCCTTGATTTAAAATAGATCTTTCTCTAGCTCCTGGTTCAAGAACCCCATGATGAGTTCTATCATATAAAAACATTCTCCATTTTGATTGCATCATATCTTGTGTTTCTTTTATTTTTTTATCTGTAATTTTTTTTAGTTTGGGTTGTGTTTTATTCAAATAAGAAACAATATCACTTTTAGGAATGTCTTTAAAATTTTCTAAAGTTAATAGTTCATAACCTTCAAATTCTCTTAAAGTTGATTTTCTCATTATATTCCACATACCTTCATCAATTTTATATAAACCAAAATTTATTTTTGTTTGATCTGTTAATTGATTCCAAGCATTTGTTTTTGCTAAAATTCCATAATGGTTTTGCATTGCCATAAACATACCAGATTTCATTCTTTGCATTAGTCCAGTAAAACCAGTATATTTATAAAAACCAGCTCTATATTTTGATAAAACTCCTGTCATTTCTTCTCTAACAACTGCGTGTTGATTTAATGCTCCAACAAAATTAGCTGCAAATAAATTAAAAGGTTTCAATATTTGTTGTAATTCTTTTTTATTTTGTGTTCTTTTTAATTCTTTAAATACTATATTCATTGAATCAAACATATTCATGTCTTGATGTTTTATTTCTGTCATCATATTGGGAAGATCACCAAAAAAAGATGTTGGAGTAATACCTCCTAATTTACCAGTTTCTTGTAATGCTCCTATTGCTGAACCAATTTTAGCTTGCATATTTCCAGATCCAGAATTAATAGAACCATCTAATTCTTTAAATACATTTTCTATTTTAGAAAAATTTAAATCTTTTGCAATAGTTCCACCATAATGATTTCTTAAAAGAGTAATAATATTGTCCAATGTATTACGAGGATTAACTCCTAAAGCTGTCATTAAACCTACATCTTGTCCAGCTTTTTCAAATCCCATTAAAAGAGAATCCATTAAATTATCATGACCAAATTTTTGATTATATTCATATAAAGCTCTACCATCTTTAAAATGAAACACTCTTTCTGCACTAGATCTATTAGCTATATTTCGTGAACCAAGTTGTTGATTAGCATCTAGTGTAGTTATGTGATGACCAGAAATAATATTATTCCATGCTCCAGATGTAAATTTATCTGGATCTTCATCTTTAAATGTTAACTCGTGATTTAATTTTTTTTTTATAAAATTAGTCCATTCTAATTTATGAGCTGCTTCATCTTTTATATTATCTCCTGCTGCTCTTAGCATTTTTTCTGAAATATGACTTTGTCTAAAAACATAACCAGGTAATCTTGATATAAAAGCTCCTAAAGAATTTTTATCATTTAAAATAAAATTATTATATTTAGTAATTATTTTTGCAATATCATAAGCATATTGATTATCGTATTTTGGAGCATCTGGTGGTAACTGCTCACCAATTTCTGTCATCTTTTTTTTTTCTACATCAGATAAGCGTAAAAAAGGATTATCCATTGTCTCTTGTATAATTGGTAATTCCATTTCTTTTGATTTTGCTAAATCAGTTAAACCAGCAGAAGTCATTTCTTCTTCAAATCCACCTTGGTATTTATTTTTAAATAAAAGTTGATAATTATCTACAGACAATCTGGAGCCTTTATTGGATGCGGTAATTCCTCCAAGCATAGCTTTAAGTCCATCAAGAGGTTTGTTTGGAAAATTTTCAATATTATCTGCAAATCTTTCAAAAGCTATTTGTCTAGCTTTTAAAGCATTTAATTTTTTTATAAGATTAATTTTTTTTTGTTCGTCTGCTATTTCTTTTACTATTCTTTCTTCAGATAAATCTATTTCTTTTGCAATTCTTTTTTCATCTATTTTATTTTTAATTTTATTAACAATATCTGCAGCTTCTTTATCATTAAATAAATCTTTAACTGCTGATTGAACTTCTACTATACAATCTTTAACACTCATTATGATCCTCTTCTAATTAAACAAGAATAGCCAACTTTTATTCCTTTAAGTAAATCATCTTCTTTACTTATTGTATTATCAATATTTTTTAATTCTGCATTTACTTTATTAATATAATCTTGAAGAACAGGAAATCTATCTTTTGCAAAATTTTCAAGACCAGAAAACTCATCTACTAATTGATCTATAGAGTCTTGAATTTCTCTTACACTTTCTGTATTTATTTGTTTAATTAAATTATAACTTGTAGCAATTTCTAAATTATCAGTATCATTTTGTTTTGAACCAATGCTTCTTGTTTCACTTCCTTTACCAGTAGATTGTAATGACTCTTCACTATTTCTTAAAAGTAATTCAGTATCAGATAAAGTGTTTAAATTTAATTTATTTGCACGACCTGTAATTTGTCCATTCTTAATTTCAAACGCAGAAGGATTAGAATGTATTTGTCTTAGTTCTTCTAATTTTCCTAAAAGATTGTAACTAACATTAGAACCTTTTTGTTTCATTGCTTGTTGGTTTTGCACAAAATTTCTTACTAAAGCATTTTGACCTCTATCTTCAAAAGTTTTTATTTTTTTATTTAGTGAAGTTAGTTTAGCAATATAAGGAATTAAACTTTTATCTTTATTAACAATATCTAAATCAATTTCGTCTTTACCTTCTATTTTTTTTAATCTTTTTTGTTGTAATTTTTTTTCTAAAGAATCATATTGTTTCTTTAATTTTTGTAATTCTAATTTTTGTTTTGCAGGTAAGCTAGATTCTATTTTTTGTTTTATTTCATCACTAAATTCTTTAACACTTGCAACATCTGTTTTTTTAGGTTGAGCATCAGCATCAGTAATAGTACCTAAGTTTGCTTTTAATTGAGTTTGATTAATTTGTTGTATTCTTAATTCTTTATTTCTTTGTAATTTTGTTTCTTCTAAAAATGCAGTAGCATTTATTCTTTTACCCTGCATTAATTGACCAATAGAATATTTAACTAAATCATCTTTTAGTTCTATAGGAGCATTTTCAATATCTTGATAAATATTATCTCTGCCTGTATATCTTTTATAAACATCTCCAACTTTTCCTAAACCTACTTGAAGTCCACCACCAAACAAAGAACCAAATGCAATGTTATAGATTGAGTTCATTGCTCCATAATCTCTTTGTTCTGAAAGAGCCATAGACATTTCTACAGGTTCAAATAAAGTATTACCAACACCCCCTTCAATTAAACCTCTACGAAATCTAGCTGAAGTTTTGCCATATTTTCCAACCATTGTTAAAAATCTTGCTTGACCAACAACAGGAACAAACATAGTTCCTATATTTATAGGATCAGAAAAAGATCCACCTAATCCAGATAAAAAATAACTTCCTTGAGCAAATATATTTTTTGGACCACGAGAAATAATATTTTGTTTTTTCATGTCATCTAATCTTTTATTTACCAATAAATCTACATAACCTTTTCTATGATCTTCCATAAAACTTAAACCTATAGGAGCATATTTTTCATTAAGCTCTGCCATAGGAATAATCTCATCATCTCTTTGACTTGCGTAAGATCTTTGTATACCTCTTTTACTTGCTTTGTATGGAGCATTTTCATTTGCTAAATCAAATACTGTTCCAACAGTATCAAGCCAACCAACAGGCATCCTATCAACAGCTGTAGCTCTTTCTGCTGGTGATGCGTCTTTTACAGATATATCTAATCCTATCATTATGGTGTTTGTACTCCCATGTACTCTGCATCTAAAAATTTATAAATGTCTTTCATATCCATTACATAACTGTTTCCATTTATATCTTTCATAGAAGAAAACTCTCCATCATAATCTAAAAAATTTATTTTTATATTTTTGTTATTTATAGTCATTGGAGTAAAACCACCAAAAGGTTCTTTAACACCAAATTTAATTCCAGTATTACCATCCATATACCATTCACCATTTTTTTTAAAAAAATCTATTGTCTCTTCTTTAGTTAAAAGTTTTCCACCAGAACCAATTAAGTCAACATTAAAATCTTCTAAATCTATATCATTCCAATATAATTTATTTTCCCAAACACGAGCTTTTGCTTCGATTACATCTTGATTAACAATTTTACCATTTACATCAAAAGGAATATAGAATGTGTCATTAGTAAAATTATAATCTGCTAAAAATCTTTCAGACAAATCATTAGCAGCATCATTTGCACTTTTATATTTATCTTCTAGTATTCCATTCATTGCAGCATTTTTTAATGATGATGCAGTAGTTTGTATAAACTCACTATAAGTTGCATAACCTTCTGGTTGATTTGCAACAACATCTGCAAGAGAAGATAAGTTTGAATTTATTGTTTTTAATAATGATTCTTCTAAATTAGTATCGTTTACTTTGCTTCTAACAAATTTCTTTTGTTCATCATTAAGCTCTCCAAGAATAGATAATGATTGTAATTCTGGATCATTTACAGATATTGCTAAAGAAACATCTGGTCCAATTTGTTTGTAAATTTGTTTATTAATATATGGCATACTATTTCCATAAAAAGATTTTAAATCTTTGACAACTTGCAATCTTGCATCTGGAGATGTAGCACCTTTTATTAAATCTTTTATTTCTAATATTTTATTATTAGGCAAATATGTTCTGTATTTATCTGGTACATTTTGTTCATCATATAAATTATTTAATGATTCAGAAAAAATTTTAAATTTAGTAGGATCTGTTAATGATGCTTGATAGTCTTGATTAATTTTTGCATTATTATTAATATAATATTCAGCAGCTCCTTCTTTAATAATTGTTTTTCTTTTGTTATCAAAAGCAGTTTGAGCATCATTCATTGCTTTAATTTGTAATTTTGGATCTGAAAAATATTTTTTAATTTGAGGTTCTATTGATGAGACAACATCTGCTTGTTGTCCAAAAGGAGTACTAGCAATAAGACTATTAATAACACCATCAAAATATTTATCATTTCCTTGTTGAATAAGATTTTGTGCATATTTAATTGCAGCTTCTTTTTCTTCTGGAACATCAGAATATAAGTCTGGGTTTTTTCTTAATTGATTTAATAATCCTACAGGATCTATTCTTGATTGTTTATCTAAGATAGTTGCATTTTTTACTTTAAATAAGTTTTTTCTTTTCTCTTCTCTTACAAATTTATCTGTGTATTTTAAAACATAGTTATCAATCTCAGAATCTGCTGTTGCTAGAAAAGAATTATCTAGTCTAATTCTAGTTGACAATGAAGATCCAAATTTATCAAATTCTTCTTGTTCTTTTTGATTAAGTTTAGATCTTGATGATTTATTTAAAGCTAATAATGTAGAGCTGGTATTACCATCAAATCTTGATAACCATGCTTTTTTAGTGAAGTTAGATTCATTAGCTAATGTTGTATTTAAAAAATTTTGTTTATAAGCATCTACATCTTTTAAGAAACCATTACTAGCGTCTGTTGGATATGGATTGTTTTTATATTTATCATAAATACCATACAACTCATTCCAAGATTCATTTTCATATTCTGCTGATTTTACTTTTGCTTCTTCTTTTTTTTCAGCAACATAATATCGAGCTATTGTAGATTGTAATTGTCCAGCAATAGTTGGTATTGGAGTTTGAACATTACTTTTAACACTAGGCACATCAGTAGTAACTCTTCCTCTAGCTTGATATGTTGGAATTTTTGGCATAATAATTATCCTTTCATTGCTAGTAAACTAGTACCTGTTTGTGTTATTGTTGCTAATTGAGCCATACGAGCTTGTTGTCTTGCAATGTTTCCTTGTATTCGTGCAAAATTTGCTTCTTCAAATTTTCTTGCTTGACCTATTTTTGAATTGTATTCCATAATATTTTTTTCTATTTCTGCTTGCTCAACATTTGATCTTAAAATATTTAAACCTGTACCAGATAATTCTGCACCAGATTTTAAAATTTGAGTTTTAGTTTCACCTTGAAATTGTTGAAATTGTAAATCAAATCTATCTAAATCTAATTCTAATTGTTTTTCTATTTGTGCAGCTTCTTGCTCTGCAACTAAAGCATTACGATTAGCAACAGATTGATTATATTTACCTGCTGCACCTTGTTGTTTATATTGTGATACACCTAATAAACCTACCGCACCCATTGCTGCGAAAGGTGCTGCTGCTCCCATTAGAATAACCTCGCATACATATATTGGTCTGAGCCATCAAATCCAAATTTTTTCATTAAACCTTCTTCCTCTAAACCTAACCACTCTGCAAATCTTAAACCTTCTTTAAAATCTGCTCTGATTGAAGTTTGTACTCTAGTAATATTATTTTCTTTTGCAACTCTAGCAAAATCTTTTTTAATTGCTTTAGCTACACCTAGTGGATGTTTCCACATTTCGCTTGTTGCTATAACCCAACCTTCAGCAACTTGACCCCAAATCATTTTCATTCCTGCAGCAAAAATAGCTTTGTCATTAACAATACCAGTAAATGCTAAATGATCTTGTTCTAAATTTTTAGCATCACCATCAACATTAATGTAATGTCTATCAGCTTCTAATACTTTATGATTCATTTGTTGAGATAAAATAAATTGTCCATGTTGTGCAGTATAAGGCACTATATATAATATATTATCCATCATTTGTTACTAACCTTGGGTATAACGATAAAATTGTAAAAGGTAAAGGTTGTGTTTGTCTAACAAAAATAAACCCATCTGTCTCGTAATTTCCTCTAAATTCTATTTCTTTATCTCCTGTAAATGGTGGTATACCTTCATCCATTAAATTTGAAGAAGATCTAAAAGGTATTCTTTCCATATCATTTAAGTTTGGTCCAACCTCTATTCCAATACTTTCAAACATTCTTACTGTAATATCATATATTCTTTTAGTCTTACCTTGTGATGTACCATCTTGTGATCCAGCATCTAGTCTCATTGTTTGTAATAAAGATGTAAATGCTAAACCTACTTTAACATTTCTTGATGCACGATCTAAAGTAATTTGACCACTACCATTTACAGTTTTGTTTGGATGAGTTGCACCATCTGCTAATATAGAAACAACTTGACCCTCAAGGTGTGCTAAACCAGAAATAGTTGTTGCTGGTGATCCACTGTAGCTTAACGCACTATCTAAAAAATTAAATGTAGTATTATCTGTTTCGTCAAAATCAAGTTCGTTTAAGTATTCAACATATCTTTTAGTTGTACCATCTATTGTTCTTTTAACAATTACCCATGTTTGATATTCTTTATCATCTGTAGGAACAACAGCTACACTATCTACTATTGCTTTACCTTCACTTGTTGCAGTTAATCTTGTGCTGTCAAAACTTTTAATAGTTAAATATCCTGTTGCTTCATGTATTGTTTCTGTAATAGTTACTACTGCACTTGATACTGTTGCAGTAAAATTAGCGTGAGCATTGATTGCAGTTTTTAAATTAGTTGCTGTAGTATTATCATTAGTTTCAGTTTTAAATTCATTGGTTCCAGCAGTTCCTGTAGTAGAGGTAAAGTCTACAGCTGTACCATCTGATTTTGTTAAAGTTAATTTAGTTCCATTTACAATATTTGCATAATCAGAAACTGTTAGTGTTGCTATACCAAATCTTCCACCAAAAATATGTCTGTGCCAAGCAGTTACTTGTTGTTCTCTTTGATAAGTTAATCCAACTAATTCTCCATCTTCTCTTGTAGCATAAATAATTTGATTAGGTTCTTGTTGGTATGCGACTTGAGTTAAACCACCTTGAGTAATGTGTTCTGCAAGGATTGTCATATCTGGAGCTACATAACCATCTACATCAAAGTTGTAAGCTAGTTCTCTAATTTTTCTTCTAGCACGTTGTAAAAATAATGTTGCGTTACCTACAGCAATAGCATCTACATTAGCTGCTCCATGGTTAGATTGTTTTTTAATTAATATGTTTGTTGGAGTAATAGCATTATCTGTACCACCACCACTTACTGCAAACTCACCACCTGCTGTACCAATAATTAAAGTTCTTGTAGCTGTCATAAATCTAATTGCATTTACTTGGTTAGACGCAATCGTATAAATAATTGCATCATCATCTGCAATAGTTCCACCAAGATTAGCATCCATGTTTTCATAATCACCAGACTTTGAAAAATAAACTGTTTGTGGATTATTAAGTGTTGCAGCAAATACTAATCTTTGTTCAAAAAAAGTTACGCAAGAAGGATGACCTGTAGTGTCTGAAAATGCTCCAAGATACCAATTAGTAATTGCGTTAGCATTTGCAAAAGCCTTAGTAACTGTAGCTACCACAACTGTAGAATTTGTTCTTGATGTAATAGTTGCGTAACCACTATTAAAATGTATTTGTCTACCAACGTCTGTTGCTAAAAAACCAGAACCACCATTTATTCCTGTAGCTGAAGATGCTGTAATAGTTCTTGATCCTGTTGAAGCAGAAGATGGTGTTAAAGTTGTTGATGTAATATTAGGATCTAAAAATGGTCCCTTAGTAAAATCTACATCTGTTAAACTCCATGATGTATGACCTGTTCTAGATAATTTTTCTACTTCATGATTAGGATGACAAATGTACATAACGTCTGCAGATTGTGCAAATTTTAAATCAAATAATTCTGCTTCTAAGTATGGTGTAGATATTTCGTAAGCTGAACCACTAGATAATATTTGACCATTGTCTTTATAAAATCTTATGTACTGATTGCCAAACTCTAACATATAAGTTTGTGTTGTAGAAAATTCAAAAGGAATTAATCTTGTTTTTTTTGTGCTGTCTTTTACTGCAGAAACAAAAGTTGTACCTGGTCTACGAGCTGCCGAGCCATGTGGATATACTATTAAGTTTTCTAAGGTTGAGCAACCAGAAGAATACTTTGCTAAATCATTTCTACCATCTAATCTTGGAGATAGTTCACCACCTGTAAAGTTCGTTAATTGAACTGCAACTCTAGCCATTTATTAATACCTTGAGTTAATAAATGTACCTGCGTCTATAACATCTGTCATACCTAAATCTTGTTCAACATTTTGACCTTCAGTTGAATCTACAAATCTAGCATCTCTTAATTTTTCTTGAAATAATTGATACATATTTTGAGATGTTTGATTGTTAGAAGTAATTCCAAAAGCAATATCAGCACCTAATGCAGCAGATAATGTTTCTCTTAGTAATTCATCATACTCATTGGGATCAGTAATTCTGGCAATGTATAATATTTTCATACTAGATGTGTTGCTTAAAATTTTTCTACCTTCTACTTTGTAATTAGAATCATAGTCTAATATTCTAAGTAGTCTTAAACAATCTGATGGTAAAGTGTAAGCATTTTTAAATCCCCATGCAGGACCTGTGGTGTCTGCCGCTAGTTCAATTCTTTTCTGTAAACAGTTCCAAGGGTGTGATCTAAACACACCATCTCTTACTTGAGTATATCTTGAATTACAAAGTCTAGCGTTTTTTGAATCTTCTGTAAGTGAAAGTATAGTTGTTGCACCTAATTGATTTAATGCTCCATTACAAATATCTACTGTTGATGCCATACTACTTCCTTATAATATACTTTCGCCTTATCTGTCTATCTTTTTCTAAAGCAAATATTTCTGCTTCAGTTTTCTCTTCTTTAGTATCAAAGCCATAATGATATTTAGTATCATGTTTAAACCTATCTACTAATACATATCTGTATACATAATTATCTTTTTTAAAATGTAATACAGGTTTTAAATCTTGTATCTTTTTCATGCACTCTAGGGGGTTTCGACTCTCGCTTCCACCCCCTAAAATATTTTTTACTAGTCTATAACGTAGAACATAGAAAGTTGGATTGTACCAGTACCATTAGCACCTGCTAATGTAACTGTAACTGGAACACCATCTTTGTCTGCA
>Ga0209634_1003502_pt1 | contig 10580 bp, 1 predicted proteins | sample LinPmetageLP40_FD_184043 | JGI IMG/M metagenome (GOLD analysis project Ga0209634, IMG submission 184043) | Marine viral communities from the Pacific Ocean - LP-40 (SPAdes) (version 2) | ecosystem: Environmental > Aquatic > Marine > Oceanic | place: Pacific Ocean | collected 2010-08-26 | reverse complement strand
TAGCTACACCATCGGTAGCATCTACTCTAATTTCACCATTTACGTGAAGTTTTACACCTGCGGCTGGAGCAGTATCTATACCTACTTGTCCACCAAATATATGAGTATCTCCACTTGCACTTATATTACCTGAGGCTGTTATGTTACCTTCAACATCAATTCCTTCATTTCTATTATATATTATACTATCGTCTAATTGTGTTCCATTAAAAAATGGTATTCTATTAGTTACGATGTTTGTCATCCTAATTGTACTAGCTATTACATTAGTTGCTAAAACATCTCCACTTACATTTAAGGATCCTGTTAATTGATGATTGTTTGTTGCATCTAATAATAATTTTTGTTGTGCACCATCTGTTTTACCCGCAACTGAAAAAATTAAATCTGCAGATGTACCTGTATTATCAGCGGCACTTACAACTGCTTTTATTACAGCTGTTTCACCTGCTGTTCTTTCATCTACAGCTGTAGTAGAATTAATTGAACCTGATTCTGCTATCCATCTAATTTGTCCTAAAACATCTCCTATTGCGGCAGGGGATATTAAACCCAATGTTTCTCCTCTTTCTAAAGCTTTATTTTGAGTAGCTAAAGGTAATGCTGCAAAAACAGCTGGTGCAGATGAATCATCTGCTACTTCTATTCCTGTAAGTGTTGATAAATTAGCTTGATTTATTACAATACCTCTTGAGTATTTTAATAAAAATTCACTACCTGTTGTTGATCCTGCTAGTGATCTGTCAAAACTTTCAATATTACCTTCTGAATTAATTTTTAAACCTTGTCTAGCTCCTGGTTTTTGAAATTGTGCTTCATCTACTATTGCATCAAAACCAGATTGGGGATCATCTGTGTTAAAACCAATAGCTCCACTTTGAGAAATATACACTGAATTAGTGTAACCATTACTACCTGAAACTTCAAAAACTAAATTAAAAGAACCTGTTGCTGCTCTTATTCTTGCTTTTTCTTTATTAGGATTAAAATCTAAAGCTTGTGGATCTGTTTCAGTAGTTTCATAAAATTTAATTTCACTATCTTTTATTTTTATAGGTCTATCTTCTGTTGGGCCCAAAATAATTATTTCATTACTTTTAATTGATCCTGACACATCAAAAGTTGATTGGGGTTCTTTTGTACCTATTCCTACCTTACCTGAGGATGAAAAATACATTAAAGTAGGTTCTGTTCTTCCTGAAGATGCAAATCCTAAAGAAGCTGTTCCTGTAGAAAATTCTATAGATTGGGGGTCATCTTCATTAAATTGTATTTGTAGGGAAGAAGATACTTGGGGCATTGTAAAAGCTTCAGAAAAATTTAATAAACCTGATCCCACATCAGGTGTGTTAATAAGTAAACTACTTGATAAAGTACTAAATGAACTTGTATATCTTGTAGGTAAATGTATTTCTCCTTTAGAATTATTATAATGTATAGAACAACTAAAATAATTTACCCCTCCATGTGTACTATTATTTATACTTGCTGAAATTAATGTTTGTCTATAAGGAGAAGATCCTGTTATTACATTAAATATTTTGTCTCTAAGTTCAGATCCACTATCATTTTGTATATAAGATATGTCTCTAAATGTGAAATTTTCTCCTAATGATTGAGTTACATATAAACTTTGACTTGTTGTTAAAACATATCCCGATATATTATTACTAGATAATACTCTATTTTGGTATGTTGGTTTAATGTGAGATTGAGTAAAAAATCTAATTAATAAATCTTGATTTATTCCATTTGTAAAATTACTACCACTTATAATAGGAATCTGTAGATAAGGATTTAATTCAGTATTATCAATAAGATTACTAATAGGATGGTTACTTACTACTATATCTATTCGAGCGGGGGTTGATGGGGCAGATGATGTAAGAGCATAAGCTGAACCTGAAGGTATAAATAATAGAGCTCCATCTCCATTAGATTGTATTAAATTTGTTTGAATATAATTTGGCATATTTTATTTTAAAATCATATTATTAAGCTCCAATTCCCCCTCCTGATGATGCTGCGTCTCCTATAGAAATTGCTCCTACAGTTACTACTTGTTCAGTGGTACTATCCCCATATACATAAGTATTACTTACATTATTTTTAGTAACCCCATGAAAATCTGAAAATTTAAGATTAGATTGTTTATAAGTATTATTTTGTTGGCTTACTCTAGTCATTGCACTACTACCATTATCTATAAAATCACCTCCATATGATATTCCATATGAAGATGCTCCTTTTCCAAATTGAACGGTATGAAATAAATGTTTTAAACCTGAATTACCAAAAGATCCTGCTGCCTGTCCATAATTACCAATGGTGTGATCAAGGTGTATAAGATTCATATTAGGATGTATACCTAATTCTTCATTACCTGTTCCAGGAGGATCGGGATCTTCAAAAGGATTAGGGTAAGTTCCCATATCATCCCCCATTTGAGATACTGCATTCCACCCTGATTGTTCTCCTGAATTTGGTCCAAAAGTACTAGGATTAAAAGGTACATTATACCCTAACCCATCAAAATATAGTTTATATTGATTTATCCATGTTTTAATAATATATAATGTTTCACTAGAATTAACAGTGTCAGCATCTAATACTTCTCTTATGTGTCTAATAGCCATATTTAATTTTTATTACTTAGTTTAACTATCATTTCTTTTAACTCATCTATTTGTTTTTGTTGGTTTTTTATACCTTCAATTAATAATGGAACAACTTTATCCATTTTAATTGTTTTATATGGTTCTGTTTCTCCATCTATTCTATTCCCTAATACGTATATCTTTTTATTATGTTCATTGTCAAAAGGAGCACGAGTTATTGCTTGAGGAATTACTTTTTCTAATTCTTGTGCTATTAATCCTATTTCATTATATTGACGTGCTGTTCTAAAACCTAAATCTAATGCTTCATCCTTCCAATCATAAGTTACACCTCTTAATTGTTGTATCTTTTTTATAGGATTAGAAATTTCTACTATGTTTTCTTTTAATCTTTCATCTGAGGCAAATGCTATAATATCTCCAGCTACACTTAAAGTATCAGTTCCATTTGGACTATTTAAAGTACTAGAGTCAAAAGTTAATCCTGTATCTGGAACCATTTCATCTACCCCAGTTCCTATATTTGCCATAAGAATCTCACCAGTGTTTCCACCTGGTTCTACTGTGATTGTAGGATTTGTTGTATTATTATTAGAAATACCAATAGAAGTTCCTCCTGTTAAATTAATATTATTTGTTAATGCAACACCATCAATGGTAAATTGTGAACCATCACTTACATTAATATTACCACTTGCACTTATATTACCTACTACTGTTAATTTTTCTGGTGGTATAGTTGTTCCTATACCAATTTTATTAGTTCCCCCATTAACAAAAAATAGATTTGCATTACTATCAGATTCTACTCTAAAATCAACATCCCCACCTCCCTCATTAATTACTATTTCATCAGTGGCACCTTCAATTAAAGTAATAAATTTTCTACCTCCAGCGAAAAAGTCTATTTGATCTGTACTAAATGTAATTTTTGTATCATCATCATTATCATGGATTATTCTATCTTGTACTTCAATATCTTTTGATGCACTAATTGAAAAACCATTCATATTAATGGCTTCTGTAGCTGTATGATTACCTAAATTATCTGCACTACCACCACCTCCACCTCCTCCACCATAAGAACCTGTTCTAAAAAATTGGCCTGTATCAGTATCATACATTACTGTTTTAAAACTTTCATCATCATTATCTATAACTTTTGCAAATAAATTACCACTTGCACTTATATTATTTGATGCTGTTACATTTCCTGATATTAATATTCCTTCATAGTTTATATTACCAAATTGTAATGTGTTGGTAGATGGTTTTCTTCTTATAGCATGTCTAAAAGTTCCATTATCTTCTTTTAAATAAATTGTATTATCAACATTAATTTCTTTAAATGAACCCGTTTTACTTGAACTTATATTACCTGAGGCTGTTATATTTTGATTTATTAATAATCCTTCAGTAAAATTTAAATTACCTAATTCTAATTTATTAGTAGATGATCTTTTTAAAACATGTCTAGATGTCCCATCATTATCTTGTAATCTATATTGGTCATTAGCATAAGCATTTTTAAATAATATATCCCCACTTGAACTAATATTACCAGAGGCTGTTATGTGGTTTGTAACAAATAATTCTCCAGTTAAAGTGTCTGTTGTATTTAGTAAGAATGAGCCTGAAATATCATCTGCAATTTGAACAGAACTACTTAAAAAAGTAAATGAACCTAAAAGTGATCCAGTTGCAGTGTCTATTGCTCCTGAAATGTTTAAATTAAAAGTATTATTAGTAAATAAGGAACCTGTAGCAGCATCTATTGCGCCTGAAATGTTTGTGTTAAAAATATTGTTATAAAATAAAGATCCTGTGGCTGCGTCTATTGCGCCTGAGATATTTGGAATTAAAATGTCTAAAAGTGATCCTGTAGCTATGTCTATTGCACCCGAAATGTCTGTTGCAATTTGAGTTGATGAAGAAAGTATGCCCGTAGGTAAAGTTGTAGATAAAGCTTGACTTGAAGTTACATATATTTTTCCTCCCTCATCAAACCCTGAATATACTAATACATTTGAGTAATTACCTACTGAAGCTGAAATGTATAATTCACCACTTGCACTTATTGCTGCATCTCCATCTACTCCTCTTGCTACTACTAATTTTTTATCAGGATCTCCTGTTCCTATACCAACTTTACCAGATCCTGAAATACGCATTCTTTCAGAACCTTTTGTTTGGAATATTATATTATCAAAAAAACCAGTTTGATTATTATCTGTGTCTGAATTAAGTACTATATTTCCTGAAGAAGAAATAGTTAAATCAAATAAATTTCCTTTTAATGATGCTGAAGGACCAACATTAATATTTGCAAATGTAGGTGAATCTCCTGTTTGTAATCCTAAATCTATATTTCCTCCAGATAAACCATTATTTGTTAATCTAGCTGTACCTTGATTTGGTGATGATAAAACTGAAGATGAAATTACTAATGCGGTACTATTTATTAAAGATATTTTTGAAGAAGCCTCGTTATACTGTAAACCACTTCCTACTACATTTTGAAATATATTTCCTAAAGCTAGTTTTCTTGTAAAAGGGGTTCCTGATGACCCCGATCCTATTCCAACAGTAATTGTATTGTAGAAGGCTTCACCCCCAGATTTATTTGAAAAATCAGTAGGGCTTTCTTCTTCTAAATTATTTATATTTAGCCTTACCAATATTTGTGCAGAACCATCATAATCCGATGATCCCACTGCTAGAGGAAGTCCGTTGGATCTATTAAATTCTAAACCACCAACTAAACTAACAACACCGCTGCTGGCTTTAGAAGAAGATATAGTAAGTGGATGAGATACTTTAACAGCTATTGAAGCTGTTCTAGCCACAAAAGATCCTGAAATGTCAGTTGCAATTTGGGCCGAAGATGAGAGTAATCCTCCCCCTATATTCCCCGCAGAACCTTGTGTTAATTGCCCTGTTGAGCTATTGTAATATACTATGTCGGATTCAATACTAGATGGTAAACTTGCAAATAATTCTCCACTTGCACTTATGTCACCATCACTAATTATATCTCCACTTGCACTAATGTTTCCTGAGGCTGATACATTTTTAACTACTAATTCTTTCCATTTATTTGCTGATCTACCTAAAGAAACAGCTTCATCAGTAGATGGTCTAAATATAGTAGGAGTATGTGTTATTCTACTAGCATCATTTAATCTAAATTGTAATGTATTATTAGTACTTAAATCTATAGCATTTTTATTAGCAACACCAGTTCCAAAATGTGTACCATAAACTCTACCACTTGCACTTATATTACCTGAGGCTGTTATATGTCCATCATCTTTTACATGTATACTACCCGAAAATGTATGAACATCATCTGCTGTATTTCCAAATAAAGAAGAACCACTTTGAAATAATATACTTGATGAAACAAATGTTGTTTTAAATTCTTGAGCTGTAATTCTACCTGTTACTGTTAAATCACCATCTAATGTATCTGTTGTGTTTAGTAAGAATGAACCTGTTTGGCTATTTACCACAAATGAACCAGTTGCTATATCTATTGCGCCTGAAATATCTGGGATTAAAATACCTAAAAGCGATCCTGTTGCGGCATCTATTGCACCTGAAATGTTTGTGTTAAAGGTACTATTATAAAATAAAGATCCCGTTGCTGCATCTATTGCTCCTGAGATGTCTGATTCTATTTGAAAAGAAGATGAAAGAATTCCAGGATTACCATAAGATAATTCTCCTGTTATTGAATTATATAGTATAAAGTCTGTTGTTGATATGTCAGATGATAAAGAGGATAAATTAATATTACTTGCACTTATATGTCCACTTGCACTTATATTGCCTACTACTTCTAATTTTTCTCCTGGTGAAGTTGTTCCTATACCGACTTTACCTACAAATCTACCATCGCTAAATGAACCTGTTCCACTTGCGCTTATATTATTTGAGGCTGTTGTATTACCAAATAAACTAATAGCTCTACTTAATGGTGCACTACTTCTTCCTACCTCTATTGCTGTGATATCACCATCTGTAAATAATCTACCTGTATCACTATTATTTGTGTCAATTGATGTAAAATTATCTATAAGTAATTGATTTCCAAATAAGTCTCCACTTGCGCTTATATGTCCTGAGGCTGATATATCATTTGTAACATTTAAATCTCCTGTTAAGGTATCTGTTGTATTTAGTAAGAATGAACCTGAAATATCATCTGCAATTTGAACAGAACTACTTAAAAAAGTAAATGAACCTAAAAGTGATCCAGTTGCAGCGTCTATTGCTCCTGAAATATTTGTGTTAAAGGTATTATTATAAAATAAAGATCCTGTAGCGGCATCTATTGCGCCTGAAATGTCGGGGATTAAAATGTCTAAAAGTGATCCTGTGGCTGCGTTTATTGCGCCCGAAATGTTTGTGTTAAAAGTATTATTGTAAAATAAAGATCCTGTGGCTGCGTCTATTGCACCTGAAATGTCTGATTCTATTTGGAACGAACTACTTAGTAAATTATTACCAAGTGTAGGATCTGGTGCAAATGTTAATTGTCCCGTAATTCTATCATAATAAACTACATTATCTTGTAATGCATCTGGTAAGTCTGTAAATATAGCTTCACTAGCACTTATAAAACCACTTGCACTTATATTACCCTCTACTTGAAGTCTTTCTGTTGGATTAGATGTTCCTATACCAACATTACCTGCAAATCTACCATCGCTAAATGAACCTGTTCCACTTGCGCTTATATGTCCCGAAGCTGATATATCATTTGTAACATTTAAATCTCCTGTTAAGGTATCTGTTGTATTTAGTAAGAATGAGCCTGAAATATCATCTGCAATTTGAACAGAACTACTTAAAAAAGTAAATGAACCTAAAAGTGATCCAGTTGCGGCATCTATTGCGCCTGAGATATCGGATTCTATTTGATATGAGCTGCTTAAAAAAGTATATGAACCTAAAAGTGATCCTGTTGCTGCATCTATTGCGCCTGAGATATCGGATTCTATTTGATATGAGCTGCTTAAAAAAGTATATGAACCTAAAAGTGATCCTGTTGCTGCATCTATTGCTCCTGAAATGTCTGATTCTATTTGAAAGGAAGATGAAAGTATACCACTAGGAATTGTTATTGATAAAGCTGCTGAAGATGTTATATAAAATCTACCTGTAGTTGTATCTTGAACTACAATATCTGAAAAATTTCCTACTGATGAAGAGGCAAATAATAATCCACTTGCACTTATATTACCAGAGGCTGATATATCATTTGTAACATTTAAATCTCCAGTTAAAGTATCAGTAGTATTTAGTAAGAATGAGCCTGAAATATCATCTGCAATTTGAACTGAGCTACTTAATAAACCATAATCTCCTAAAAGTGATCCTGTGGCGGCATCTATTGCACCTGAAATATTTGTGTTAAAGGTATTGTTATAAAATAAAGACCCAGTTGCAGCATCTATTGCGCCTGAAATGTCTGGGATTAAAATGTCTAAAAGTGATCCTGTGGCTGCGTCTATTGCACCTGAAATATTTATATTAAAGGTATTGTTATAAAATAAAGATCCTGTGGCTGCGTCTATTGCGCCTGAGATATCGGATTCTATTTGATATGAGCTGCTTAAGAAAGTATAAGAACCTAAAAGTGATCCAGTTGCAGCATCTACTGCACCCGAAATGTCTGATTCTATTTGTAAAGAGGATGAAAGAACCCCCGGATTATCAAAAGTTAATTCTCCCGTTATTGAATTATAAAATACAAAGTCTGTTGTAGAACGAGCAAGAGATGCATCTCTTAGGGAAGATAAATTAATATTACTTGCACTTATATGTCCACTTGCACTTATATTACCTGAGGCTGTTATATGACTTCTTACTCTTAAATCCCCATCTACATCTAGTGTTGAAGAAGCAACCATTCTACCTATAGCTACTTTACCAGTTCCACTTGGATTAATTGTTGTACTAGCAGTTCCGGTAAAACCAGATTGAATTGCTAATCTTGAACCTGTTATGAATATATAACCTTTAGCTCCATTACCCATTTGGTGAATAGATAAACCTTGTGTTTTAGAATCAGCACTTTGACTAATAACTAATGTTCCTAAACTTATATTAGCTCCTTTAGCTCCTACCCCTAAGGATCCTGTAATAAATGAATCGCCACTTCTTTGTCCTCTTTCTAAAAATGTTTGTGAAGCTGAAATAAAATTTTGTCCTTGCCAAGAACCTGAAATATCTGCTGCAATTTGGTTAGAACTACTTAATAAACCATAATCTCCTAAAAGCGATCCTGTTGCGGCATCTATTGCACCTGAAATGTTTGTGTTAAAAGTATTATTGTAAAATAAAGATCCTGTAGCAGCATCTATTGCTCCTGAGATGTCGGGGATTAAAATGTCTAAAAGTGATCCTGTGGCTGCGTCTATTGCGCCTGAGATATTTATATTAAAAGTATTATTGTAAAATAAAGATCCCGTTGCTGCGTCTATTGCGCCTGAGATATCGGATTCTATTTGATATGAGCTGCTTAAGAAAGTATAAGAACCTAAAAGTGATCCAGTTGCTGCATCTATTGCACCTGAAATGTTTGGGATTAAAGTGTCTAGAAGTGAACTAGTTGCCGCAAATATGGAGGCTGATATACTTCCAGATGAAGGGACAAATGCAAAAGATAATTGCCCAGTAGTTGTATCATAATAAATAGCATTATTCTGTTGTGCTTCATTTAAATCTTTAAATACAGCTGTACTCGCACTTATAAAACCACTTGCACTTATATTACCTGAGGCTGTTATATGTCCATTATCTTTTACATGTATACTACCTGAAAATAAATGGATATCATCTGCTGAATTTCCAAATATAGTTGAACCACTTTCAAAAATTATACTTGCAGAAGTAAATTCTGTGTGAAATTCTTGAGCTGTTATAGTACCACCAACTATTAAATTTCCTGATATAAGACCATTACTTGCTGTTATATTTCCTGATGATAAAAATAGAGAACCTGTTATAACTGAATTTCCGTCTCTTTGTCCCGTTGCTTTAAATGTTTGTGAAGCAATAATATGTGTTAAATCAGCAGATAGTGATGAACTTAAATCTGTAAAAGCACCTGTAATGTCTGATTCTATTTGAAAAGAAGAAGAAAGTATCCCATCTCCTATAAGTGATGCAGATTCATGTGTAAATAAACCTGTTGAATCATTATAATAAACTAAATATGGTGTATTAGCTAATGCTAAATCTGCTGTTATGTTTCCATTTACGTCTAAATTTCCTCTTGTGTCTAATACTAATTCTTTTTTTCCATCTGATGCTTTAACTGTTAATAAATCAGGATCTCTAAAAAAGTTAAGAGCGGGAGGTGTATGGAAGTTTGTAGTAGTTGTTGATCCACTAAATGAAGCTGATATAGTATCACCTTCCCAATTAGCATCTAAGCTCATACTAGTATTACTATGAACGTCTAATATTCTAAATGTTTGGCTATAAGTTTCATCATTAGTTACTATCTTAATAAGATCATCTGCTTTAAGATTATTTAAAGTACCAAAGTTAGTATTAACACTTTGAATCTGATTAGAACCATTAGATGCTGTTATAGAGCCAGAGTAAGGGGCAGATGCGGAGGGAATTCCTATTAAATAATCAATTTTAACATCTAGTCCCGGGTGGGGTGTAATACTTCCAAAAGATGCACTTTCATTAATAACAATATTATTTGTGATTGTTAAATTCCCATCAATAGAACTATCACCTATTCTTATACCATCTCCTTTAAATGTAGCAGGAATACCAACATTAAAATTGGTAATGTTAGTAATATCACTACTTCCAAACGTGTTTGTAGCCAGCCCACTAGATATTCTATGGACACCAAGATTTGATTTGTAATAAAGTATACCATTCTTGATATCTACTACAAGATCCTTTCTTGAGAACTCCGCAAATTTGGGT
>Ga0209634_1003500_pt1 | contig 10580 bp, 10 predicted proteins | sample LinPmetageLP40_FD_184043 | JGI IMG/M metagenome (GOLD analysis project Ga0209634, IMG submission 184043) | Marine viral communities from the Pacific Ocean - LP-40 (SPAdes) (version 2) | ecosystem: Environmental > Aquatic > Marine > Oceanic | place: Pacific Ocean | collected 2010-08-26 | reverse complement strand
TAATTAATCGATGAAAAAATATTATTACTGATTCAGATCTCACCAAAGAGAAAGCTCAAACAGATGATACGCAATTAAAAAAAGAAGTGATTCTGTCGGAATTTTATAATTAATCATGAAGATAGATGCTGCTAAAGATTTATTAGAGACAGTTTTTGCCTCTTCCTATTCACGTGATAATTTTAAGCGGTTGGCTGCTGAAGTGTTTAATAGGTATGACAGAAAAGAACAAACCATCTATGAAGAGGGTATCAAAAACTTTACCAATCTTGGATTGTTTGAGGATGATAAAGGCAAAAAGATTGCTATCTTTGAAGTAGAGCTTCTTTCAGAAAACTCTCTGCATCGTGCTCGCGTTAAGCAAAGAAATCTTATTGCCAATCAGCTAAAAATTCATGATTACGAAAGTGCCTTGTGCAGTTTTTACCATGCTAATCAGGGCGAATGGCGACTGTCCTTCATCACACGCGAAAGTTCAATAGATGTCAGCACTGAAAAACTTAAATTTATTGAGCAGCTATCCCCTTCCAGACGACAATCTTTTATCGCAGGACCCAATGAAGGTATCCATACGGCAAAAAAACAATTTTTACCAAGAATCCAATCAGACAATAACCCCAGCTTTGATGAAATAGCCAGTATTTTTGAGATTGAAGCCGTCAATGATGATTTTTATGAGCAGTACAAAGAGCTCTATTTAAGTCTGACTGAAGAATTAGAGCAATTTATGGAAAAAGATCCAGTCATTGCAGCAGACTTTAAAGAAAAAGAAGTTTCTGCCAGTGATTTTGCTAAAAAAACGTTGGGGCAGTTTGTCTTTCTTTACTTTCTTCAGAGAAAGGGTTGGATTAAAGATAAAGCACATCCTGATGACAGGTTTTCATTTAGTAAACTTTTCGATGATAGGAAAAAATTTGGTGATAATTTCTTTAATGATGTTATGGAGCCTATTTTTTACGAGTCACTAGCAAAAAAAGAACCTAATCTTGAAGTTTATTCCGTACTTCACCATTATGAGTTCCCTTATTTAAATGGGGGCTTGTTTGAACCGATTCGAGACTATGACTGGGAAAAAACTAATATCGTCATCTCAGATACATTCTTTAAGAATGATAATAGGTCAAAAGATGGGGATATTGGTGATGGATTACTTGACGTTTTTAATCGCTTTAATTTTACGGTACATGAAAATGATTCACTAGACCAAGATATAGCAGTAGATCCAGAAATGTTGGGTAAGGTTTTTGAAAACTTATTGGACATTAAGGATAGAAAGAGCAAGGGTGCTTTTTATACCCCAAGGGAAATTGTTCAATACATGTGTCAAGAATCATTGATCAATTACCTTGATACAGAAATTGGTGATGAAATATCATCAGAAGCTCTTAAGCTCTTTATAACGAACCACAGTATTTTAGAAGCTGAAGATATCAAAGGGCCGGAGTTAGAAATCATTGTTGAGAATGCGATTGACTTAGATCAGATTTTAGCTAATGTCAAAGTATGTGATCCTGCCGTTGGTTCAGGAGCGTTCCCTATGGGGATGCTTAGTGAGATTGTTAGCGCTAGATATTCATTACAACCGTTTTTACCTAATGAACAAACCATCTATGATCTTAAATTGCATACGATTGGTCAATCGCTTTATGGCGTGGACCTTGATCCTTCAGCAGTAGACATAGCTCGTTTACGTTTTTGGTTATCCTTAATTATTGAAGAGGATACACCTACACCCCTCCCAAATTTGGAACACAAGTTGATGCAAGGTAACTCCTTATTATCTAGCTATGAAGGGGTTGAATTATTTAACGATCAATTTTTAGTAAATGAAGATAGTCGTCAAGAAAAACTTAAAATTCTTGATGGGGAAATAAAGACATATGAAGATGAGCTTAAAAATGGTGTCAACACAAATGATATTCAAAGAGTTCGTGCGATAAAGAAACACTTAATTAGCCTTGGCAAACAAAAAAATAAAATTCAAGCAGAAAATATTACCTCTCCAACTACCCAAATGTTATTTGAGACTGACGATGCGCTTTCAAGAATAAACAAACAGGTCGATTTATTGCAATCAAAAATTAAACAGTTTTTGTTACTAGATGAGAATAGTAATAAAGAAGATTTAAAGAATGAAATTGAAAACATAAAATGGGATCTAATTGAGGCATCTGTTGATAATGAGAGCAAAGCAAGAGCATTCCAACAATTAAAGAATAAAAGAATACAACCATTTTTCTTATGGAAACTAGAGTTCATTGATGTGTTTAGAAATAATAATGGATTCGACATTGTTATTGGCAACCCTCCTTATATACAACTTCAAAAAACTATTAATAAAATATCAAAAACAAAATTAGGTGACCTTTATGAACGATCTAAATATGAAACGTTTAATAAAACCGGAGATATTTATGCTTTGTTCTATGAATGCGGTATTAGATTAACTAGAGATGCTGGATACCTATGCTTTATTACTTCAAACAAATGGATGAGAGCTGGTTATGGTAAAAAACTTAGAGAGTTTTTTTATAAAAAAAATCCAGTAAAAATTATTGATCTTGGTAAGGACATATTTAAAACAGCTACTGTTGATACTAATATATTAATTATTCAAAATAAAAAAAATAATATGAACACTTTAGGTTTGAATTTAATAGGTAAGAACTTAAAAAAAATTAGGACTGATTCTTTTCACATTCTAAAAAATCTTGACTCAGAAAATTGGGTAATTGAAAGTTTAATAGAAAAAGAAATATCTACATTAATTCTTTTAAAATCAATAAAAATTGAGGAAACAGATATTAAAATTAATAGAGGTATAGTAACTGGAGCAAATAATGCTTTCATTATTGATGAACACACTCGACAAAATATAATAAAAGAGAATGAGGAATGTAAAGATTTAATTAAACCCTTCATATTAGGGAGGAATTTAAAAAAATATAGCTTTAATAATGAAAATAAATTCCTCCTTATGACTGGATATGACATAGATATCCCAAATAATTACTCGGAAATTTATAATTATTTATGTAGTTTTGAAAAAGAGGCTCTTCAAAAAATAAAATCTAGAGGAGACAAAGGAAAAAATTGGTATAACTTGAGAGCCTGTACTTTTTATAATTTGTTTGAAAAGGATAAAATAGCTTGGGGAAATATATCATACAATTCTTCTTTTTCAATTGTTGAAAAGGGAATTTATGTTAATGCACCTGCAAATTTTTTAATTACTGATAAATATAATATTTATTTTTTGTTAGGAATTATGAACTCATCCCTTTTTAATTATATGTTTAAGAAAGTAGGAATTTTTCTTGGAAATGCATATGAATGGAAAAAACAATATATTGAAAAGATACCTATTCCATCTAAGAAATATTTTGATCAAGAATTTGAAAATAAATTAGCATCTTTAGCTCTAAATATATGCGATTCAAGAGATTTGAAACAAAAAGAATTATTATCAGATGAGATTGATTCCATCTTATTTGATTTTTATAAAATTAATGATGACCAAGCACAAATAATTAAGAATAGTGTTTCATAGGGGTGCACGGGGGTGCGAAGGAACCCGTCATGAGATCAGCTTATTAATTTTCAATAATGCATAAACTAAGTTTTCATGTTTACTTAGGTCCAGCTTGAGGTGGTTATTAGGTGGGCGACCCATAAATTTCGTAGTATGAGTCATAAAGCTGCCCTGAGTCCCGATATCGCATAGGTATCGAAGTTTGCAATACGTGTCAGCTTGCTCCTTTCGCGTTTCCATACTGCACCTACCATGGCGCCAGTTCCAGTGCTTGGAGCCAGTACTACCCGGTCTTTTATGTTTCTTGTATTTTTTACGTTGCACTAAATTTTTCCTGTTGAGCGGGGTTAACTTTGTGACTTATTCGCTTTATTTCTTTTCTAAAGACAGAGAAGACAGTGTTTTCTATAAAAATAGAAATAAAATAAAAGAACCCTATAAAGAGTTTTAGTAAAAATAGCGTCTTCTCTGTCTTAAGTTTCATCTAATAACTCATGATAAGCATCTAGCATTATTTCTTGTTCTGATTCTGCTATGCGCTCAGCTTCTATTTCTAATTTTATTTCTGTGTCCGTTATTTGCATCCAATCAATCTTGCATCCAAAGTAGGTCTCAAACAGTTGCCGCGCTCTAAAAAGTCCTGGTAGCCGATAACCTCTTTTTTCTTTTTCAAATGTTTGAGATTTGTGTTTAATTGCGTTTGCATCGGGACATAGTTTTTTAATTATTTTTGAGATTTGTTGGCTTTGAATACTTTCATAGCGTTGGGACTGTCTGTCATATTGGTTAAAACAAAGAAGTAATGTTTCCGTAGCTATAAAGAAAGGCTTTTCTAACCAATCAATATTATCTGTTGTGATTAGCCCATAAGATGTTGATCTGGAACTAAACCCATGATTTTATAGTGGGTTTTAGTTTTTCTAGAGCTCCCAAGCTTTCTTGCTAGACTAATGTATCTTGGCTGGTTACTGAAGAAGACTGTAATTTCAGAGTTTCATTGCCTTGTAAATATTTGCATGATCGACTCTTGGTATTTCAAACTTTCCCTTTATAGTCTTTTCATTCAAGCTTGAACGAAAACCAATTCTCATTCCCATATCATCAAGAATCGTAAGTGTATCCTTGTTGTAGTCTCCACAAGGATGCGCCATACATACAACTTCGCCAACTACCTTACGTAAATGGTCTAAGTTCTTTTTATACTCGCTGTACTGATCTTTATAACCAAGCTTGCTCATTTGAGTTGGATGACTGTACGAATGTAAACCAACAAGATGCCCTCGATTAGCAATATCCTTAAGGTTATTCTCTGACATCCACAGATCATCGATTACATCATTTGGTGAGAAGCCTTTTAAGGTCATCAACTGTAGCATCAAATATTCGTACTTCTTAACGCCTAAAACTTGATCTCTAAGGTACCTAAACCACTTATCATTTTCTGTATAGAAAGGGAAAGCATTCAAGTAATTTAAGCTTGAGTAAACATTAAGATGTTGTTCTAAATCGCCACCAAGATCGGTTTCAACTAGCTTAAAAAATTGATTGTAAAAATCATCGATACTAGAAAAATTATTGGTTCGGAAATAACGAAATATTTCTAAGTTATCTGGGTTACCAGTGAAAACTGACGAATACACGAAGAAGAATGCATCAATCCCATTTTTTTCTAATATTGGTATAGCAATATCGTATTGACATAATAAGGAGTCATCAAATGACAAGCAGATATCGTTTTTGCTTAACTTCGAGCTCTCGAATTTCTCTAAATACTCTTTAGCACCAATGAGATTATACTTGCCACTCAACCAAACTAACATTTCAGAAAAGTCACTAGAGCTTAGGCTACCTTGAGCTGGCAAATGTTTTTCATTATGAAAATGATGAAACATTATGGAATGCGTAAAGCTCATTGCTTCTTTCTCCCTTCAGTAAGCCCACCTTTCAGAATTCCAGCAGTAAAGTTAAAATCTTTGCATAGGTGCTTTTCTTCTTTAAGTGTATTCACACGTTCATTTATTTTTGCTTCAACCATCTGCTGCTGAATTGCTGCTATTTAAGCTTTATAGTTCTTTATATAACCTTAGTCACAACCCTTTAATTTTTTTTATTGTATCACCTCATAATGCTTTATTCCAACTCGTTAATTTATAGTAAATGCCATACTCCCGTTAGTATTTTGTTTTTCAATACAACTAACTTACTTTAAACACTATTTGTTCTAATTCAGTTACATTTAACAAAAAAGGTATACCTTGATTTAAGTATGTAATTTTAGGTTTTGCAAAAACACGTAGACATCACTAGGTTTATCAAGATAAACCCCTAATTACAAAGGGGGTTTTTTTGACATTTTAAAAATAAGTAGCTAATATATTATAAAAATTTGGAGAAAAAAATGACACAAGAGACACAAGAAAAATGCAATTGTAATTGTAAAGCTTCAAAATGTTGTGAAGACAAAACTTGCTCTTGTTGCAAAGAAAAATGCTGTTGTAAGGGTTAGATATCCAACCTAACTGAATATTTTTAATACTCTAAGCATTCTATTGATGTAACTAATCTTCAGCCTATTTCTACGTTCTGTATTTTATAAAGGTATGAGCTATTTAAAAAGCTAAAAAAGTATGAGTGAAAGAAGTGAAAAATTATCTAGTGAATTGCCTGAATACAATGAAATCTGTTGTAACGACACAACTTGCTGCCCTTCCAAAACTCCAATAACACGAGATACACCAAAGATTGGGCGTAATGACCCTTGTGTTTGTGGTAATGGACTTAAATTTAAGAAATGTTGTGGGAAAAATATTTAAGTAATCAGTTATTCCCTATGAAATTAATCACTTTTTATAAACCTTGTAGGATTATAATTATTTTTTATTTTAAAATTTTGATATGAATTTAAATGTCTGGAAATTAGAGAATAGTTACGCTGATTTACCTAAAAAGTTCTATACCTCTATAAATCCAACTCCAGTAAAGGCCCCTGAGTTAATTATTTTTAATGAAAAATTAGCAAAGTCGATTGGCATAGATTTTTCCTATGATGATAAAAAAATACTAGCACGGCTTTTTTCTGGAAATGAGTTACCAGAGACTTTTAATCCAATTGCACAAGCTTATGCTGGACATCAATTTGGCCACTTCTCAATTCTTGGTGATGGTAGAGCTCATCTCATTGGTGAGCACATTTCGCCAAATGGTAAACGCTTTGACATTCAGTTTAAAGGCTCTGGACAGACGCCTTACTCAAGAAATGGTGATGGCCGTGCAGCACTTTCGCCAATGCTTCGTGAGTACATTATCAGTGAGGCGATGCATGCTCTAAATATTCCTTCAACCAGAAGCTTAGCTGTCGTTTTATCGGGAGAATCTATTGTGCGCTCATCTTTAGTGAAGGGTGCAATCTTAACCCGAGTTGCTTCTAGTCATATAAGGGTGGGTACCTTTGAATATGCTAGCAAAATGCTTGATCGAGAAGACCTTAAGGCTTTGGCTGATTATGCAATAGCACGTCATTATCCTGAACTTGCTAGCAAGGAAAATCCTTACTTAAGCCTTCTTAAGACAGTGATTACAAATCAAGCTAAGCTAATCGCAGCATGGATGCATATTGGCTTTATTCATGGTGTTATGAATACTGACAACATGGCTATTAGTGGAGAAACGATTGATTATGGCCCATGTGCTTTTATGGATATTTTTTCTATGAGTCGAGTATTTAGTTCGATTGATTCTCACGGTAGATATAAGTATGGAAGTCAGGCAGATGCTGCACATTGGAATTTGACAAAGTTCGCTGAAAGCCTATTACCCTTATTACATAAAAACATAGATGAAGCTTTAAAGATGGCGGGGGATGCGATCGATGAATATGCTAATGAATTTAATTATTCTTGGATTTCAGGAATGAGATCTAAGCTCGGGCTGTTTGAGGAGGAGGAGGAGGACTTTACTCTGATTCATAACCTTTTAGAATGGATGGAAAATTCAAAAGCAGACTATACAGAAACTTTTCGTGACCTCGCATATGAAAACTTGACCAAAAATGAAACTTACAAATCATTTGCCTTTGAGAAATGGCATTCTTTATGGCAGGCAAGATTATTAAGAAATTTAAAACCAATAAAATCCGCGTTAAATATGATGCGTAAATATAATCCTGTCATTATTCCATACAACTATTTGGTAGAAGAAGCTTTATCAGAGGCAGAAGAGGGAAATATGCAGCCATTTTTTTCACTTCTTTCAGCCCTAGAAAGACCGTTTGAATTTTCTTCATCAAATGAAGTTTTTCTAAATTCATCTGTAAACCCAAACCCTTACTATAAGACTTTCTGCGGAACATAGGATAAAGGCGGTATCTGAAAAGCATCAAAAAAATACCTAGAGGCTTTTAATTTTTTTATAAAAACTAGGAATTAAAGAAATCTTTATTGGTCACAAACATGTTCTAAATTGATTAAAGGTTTGTTCGTTGAAAATTTGTTTTTTATTGTCTATGTTTTTTTGTTCATTTGCCTACAGCGAAGATTTTAATTTGATATGTGAGGGCGAAAGGAAAGTTCGTAACTTAAGTGGTAAAGAATTTAATTTCACCGACTTTGAATCTGTACTCTTAAAAATAAAAAATAATTCAATGGAGTATATAGGAGTAAATTCGGGTAGAAGTTATTTTTTTAGCAATAAAGAATATACCGCCCCCAAAAGACCCCCTCACGAAGATATTAAGATTAAAGAGCAGTATCACTTCACACCAAAAACAATTAAAGCTTCTCAGATAATAACTGACACTGGGGATAGTGAAGAATCAAGTATCAGTCGATTTAGTCTTGATATTGACCTTTTGACAGGCGAGTTGAATGAAACAGAAAGTATTAGCAATAAAAAAACAAGCGAGAAAAGTGTGAGTAATAATTTTCAAGCCTTATGTAAAAGAGAAGATAGGTCTTATTAGGTAAGGTATGAGAATAATATGAAGACAATATTAATTTCATTATTATTACTTCCTTTAATAACCCTCGCTGATAATCTCAATTTGTTATGTAAGGGAGAGGAGATTAAATATCTTGAGGAAGATCCTAGTTTAAAAAGAGTTACAACAAAAGTCATTGGTATTCAAATACATCAAGAGGGTATGAGGTTGGATGGGAAATGGTTTGATAATAAGAGTGATTTAACAGAAGATTATTTACTCGAAAGGAGCTATGTTAAATCAAAAGAGAATATTATGGGAACTAGAAACTTCTCAACAAATGCCTTAATTGAAGATCGAGAAATTCAAACAGTCAAGGTTGATAACGTAAAAATTAATTTTATTACAAATGATATTTTTTGGACGTATGAATTCAATAGGGTAGATAAAACAAACGCTGAAGCAAATACTATTTATGCATTTAGAAAAAATTTCGAAGGCACCTGTAAATAAGAGGTGTAAGACTTAATTTTTATTTATTTCGGATATTGTTTTTACCGTGCTTAAAAATCCAATAAAAAAACTAATGACCAATAAGTTTTTCCCTGAAATTTCAATTACGTCTGCAACATACCAATATCCTGTTGAGTTAATCCATAGGTAACTGACGGCTAAAATAATAACGGCCATAAAAATACTACCCTTTTTTTGATTGTTATTTTCGCTATTAAAATATGCTCTAAGGCCAGTTCCAGCAAACCAAGCTAATATTGGAGCAACAATACCGGACATACTTGTATTGACTGAGACGTCGCCAAAAGTCAAAACTGCACCATAAATAATAAGGCCGATAAAAATAAATTGTATGTACGCTAGGAGTGTATTCATTTTAATTTATATTGCATATCACCTATTGGGGTCAGACTTTTGAGGCCAACCCAATTCATATTTTCATCGTACCATAAGTGTACAAGCAAATCTTCTTCAGTACCTTTTGCTTCAATCTGCCATAAGTCCGTAAGAATATCTTTACCCTTAACCATATGATTCTCTTGTCTCAGGAACTGAATATCGACATCTAAATATTCACCATTTTGTGAATTCATGAGTTTTTTTTGATCAAGAATTTTGGGATTACCATAGGCAAAAGTCATGACACATGATGGAAGTTCAGTGGTTTTATCATTAGTAGTAACCAAGAACTGATCAGTACCAATGTGACCACTGACTTCATATAAATCCCCATCATCGTCTGTCTTACTTAAGATAGTTTTAAGGCAACCGCCTTGCCAAGTCTCAGTTGACTTATGTTGATAGATAAAGTCCATAAAAAGGTATTCAAATTTAAAATTTGCATTACTTATTGTCTTTTCATCTTCGTAAATAAAGGTATGTTGACCAATGATTTTATCATTGAGTAAGGCATCAAACTTCCACTCTTGAGCAAAAGCAAAATTTGAAATGACTAAAGCGATAAAAAATAGAATTTTTTTCATTTAACTAATTTTTCCATAAATGTAGATATCAAAAGTAGTAATAATCCAGCCACTATTGATGTGACAGTCAAAAATGTGAATAAATCCAGATCATTAGCCTGTAAAATTCCAGGTAACTTGCCTGCCATAAAGTTGGCAACTGCTGATGACAAAAACCAGAAACCCATCATAAGGGATGCAATTTTTTTAGGCGAGACCTTTGATACCATTGATAAACCAATAGGGGAGAGGCATAACTCACCTAAGGTGTGTAAAAAGTAAACCCCAACAAGCCACCAGAGACTGATAGCCGAATCGCTGGAATTGTTAACAATCGTTATTAGAAAAAAACCACCTGCTAACAAAAGCAAACCTAACCCCATTTTTTGGGGCGTATTGATATTACTTTTACTACGATCAACCCTTAGCCAAAAGTTTGCAATCATGGGTCCAATTAAAATAATAATTAGGGGGTTAATAGACTGAAAAAATGAGGCTGGAATAATAAATCCCAAGAAATCTCTATCAACAGAATTATTTGCAAATAGCGTTAATGATCCACCTGCTTGTTCGAACCCCACCCAAAAAAATATGACAAATATAGAAAGCACGCCAATATAAACAATCTTTTTTAAATCCTCCTTAGCAGATAGCAGCT
>Ga0209634_1003499_pt1 | contig 10582 bp, 4 predicted proteins | sample LinPmetageLP40_FD_184043 | JGI IMG/M metagenome (GOLD analysis project Ga0209634, IMG submission 184043) | Marine viral communities from the Pacific Ocean - LP-40 (SPAdes) (version 2) | ecosystem: Environmental > Aquatic > Marine > Oceanic | place: Pacific Ocean | collected 2010-08-26 | reverse complement strand
TTTAAGTTTTTTAAATGAGCTTCTGGGTTTTCTTCTCTTGTTCCATAACTTTTAGGCTTTAACCATTTATTATTAATAGCTTCTGTAATTTCTTGTATGTTTCCTTTTTCAAAAACATCTCTTAGTTCATCTAAATTACGACCACCTATTTGTTCTCTCATTTTACTTTGAGGATTTATTACTGTATCTAAAAAATATTCTAAATTAGCTTCATTAGAATCGTCTAACTTGTTATCTTTTAAAAAGTTTACGTATCCTTCCTTATGTAATTTAGTAGTAAATTGAAATAATCCTTGACCTAACTTACTATTACCAACTTCTTGTTGTTTATGACTATAAGAACCTCTCCAGTTATTACTTTCAACTCCAGTTTCTTTATCTATATTAGCCATAATTCCAACTATAGCTTCTGGTCTTAATTGTTTATTTTCTAAATAGCTGTAAATACCTAATCTATTTTCTTCAGGAGTTACAATACCACCTTCATTAAAATCTAACCTAGCCATCTGGTCAGAGTAAGGTAATCCTGTAAAAGGGTCTACTCTATCAGCAGGGTCTTCTTTAGTTTGTGGTACATCATCTTTACCTTTTACTAAACCTCCTTTAGCAAAATTACTTCTAAAGCCTTCTAATTTATCAAATCTATCACTAAAACCTTCTACAACTTCTTCAGTTCCTGTAGCAATCTGAGCATATCTTTCAAAAGATTCTCTATTTTTTTTGTCTTTTTCTTTAGCTATATTTTGTATAGGAGTATAAGGTTCAAAACCTGTATACTTTTTCATTAAGTTTTTAGTTCCTATTAAAGGTAACTTTCTAGCACCTGTTTCAAGTAATCCTCTATTGTATAAAGTCATACCAACAATATCATTAAGAACTGGTCCACCTAGATTAGCTGTAGCTATTGCAGGGTTCTGACCATATGCTAAAGCTTCTGTAAACCTAACTCCATATTCTATAGGACCTAATAAACCTACACGTTGATAAGATTTTAATGTATCTTTCCAAGCATCTTCACCACTATCCATACGTTCTCTATTTTCTTCTGATGTTCTCCAATAGTTAGTAGCTTTAGCAACATTAGTAGACATTGCAACAAAAGCAGCTACTTTAGGTGCATTCATAGCTGGATTATTAATTGTATCTCTTGCAAAGTTTTTTAAGATTGTATTACCAAACACTGTAGGGTATCTTAAAAACTGTGTAAAGATATCTATCTTAGGATTAGTCATGTAAGTAGGAACTCTTGCAGATTCTCTAGCTGTCGGTAATATAATAGAGTTAGTAAATCTACCAGCACCTCTAACTAGCTGTTCATTATAAAAAGCATCGCTTTGTTTAGCTCCTGCATTTAACCATCTAATACCATCTTCTACATCTATACCTAAATCAAATAACTCACTTCTTAACTTTTGAATTTTCATTGGAGCTATTTCACTTAATATATTTTCTCCACCAGTTTTAAACTTATTAAGCTTTGTTAAGTTATCTCTTATTAAATCTTTACCTGTAGAAAAAGCTGCAAGTTGTACAGTTTTTGTCCAAGGCACAAGTAAGTTAAACCTATAAAATCTTCTTGCTTGTTTTTTAAGAAATTCATTCTGTAAACCTTCGCCAGATATTCTATTAGTAACATCTCCCATAGCTTCATCTACAGCTATAAACACTCTATTCATTTCCTGAACTATTTCATCAGGTTTCATATTATGTTTTTCTTTTAATATACTTCCTATCTCTGTAGTAAATATTTTATGTCCTCTAGTTACAGCAGATTGCATACCTTTAACATTTGCATTTAAAGGAGCTTTGGCTAAAGGTATCATAGCCTCTGTAAGAGAAGATAAAGTTGCAAGTGGTAAATAAGCCATAGCATTTGCAAGTTTTGTAGTGTCGTAAATACCTTGTATCAAACCACTATCAAAGTAATCTACTTGTCCTGTTACAGATTTATAAAGGTCAATTATTCTTTTTTTATCTTTTCTGGTAAGTCCTTTACCTCTTACCTTTCTTAATTCTTGATTTATAGGAGTAATATATCTTTCTATAAATTGATTCTCATTAGATTTATTAGTTTTACCCGGAAGTAAAAAAGATTTTTTATGCTCTATAGTTTTAGCAGCATTCATATAATAATTAGTAGTTACTGGAACTAAATCATTTGTCAAATACTTTTCAAAGTTATTATCTTTTAAATTTCTAAATATTCTAGCTTGAGTTAATAAAATAGAATGAGAAGAAAAAAGTTCATTTTGTTTATCTAACATTTGTTCTATAACATCATCTACATTTTTAGCAGTAATCCCTTCTACTTTTTCTGATAACAATAATTTTCTAAATCCTTCTACATCTTCTTCTATAGCTTGTCTGTTCCAAGAACGAGGAAAATAATCTTCAATCCTAGGTGCTTCTAGTCCAGCATCTTCAGCTTCTTTTAAAATGTTATCGTAAAATTTTCTTAAATTTAAAACAGTTGTTTTTACTTCATCACTAGCTTCTTTATTAGAAGCTCCTCTAAGTATTCTAATAACAGCTAACTCATTATCTTTAGTAATATGTCCTGTCTTTCTTATAGGTTTAACAGCAGCATCAAACTCTAATAAAAAGTTACCTCTAGTATTATTAAGGTCTTCAGAAAAACTAAATCCTAATTTTCTGGTAGTTCTTTTACCTATTTGTTTAGAAAATTCTTCACTAAACTTTTCACCTAGTTCTTTAGCTTTAGGAGAAAATTCTGAAGTTGTTCTAAGAATTCTAGTCGGATTACCTATTGTATTAGCTAATAAAGCATCTTTAGCTTTCCTAGCTTTAAATAATAATTCACTTCCTGCATTTGTTCTATATTCATCGTTTGTAAATAATCTATTTAAGTCTTCGTTATATAAACGATGTCTTTGTGCTAAGTTTCCAAATACTCCACCTGTAATAGTTCCAAGAGCTGCAGAGCCTACAAGTTCTGGTGTAGAATATAACTTACGTAAATCTACATTTATTTCTGTGTTCTGTCTAAAGTGATTATCAAGTCCTGTCCAAGCTCCTACTTCAGCACCTGTAATAGCTGTAGCTTTTCGTATTTGTTTTTTACCTAACTTTATCATATCTTCTTTAGGTATAGGAGTATCTTTTAATTTATTTTTTGCAATTGCTTTTGCAGCTTTGTTAAATCCTATTGCTATTCCTTGTCTACTTGCAAAAGAAGTACCTCCTGTTATAGGAGTTGCAACAGCAGCTAAAATAGCTGTAGGGTCTGTTGCTATATCAATACCCGCATCTTTAATAAGTTCAGCATATTGTTTAAAGCTTCCCATATCTGCATTATCAAACTTAGAACGAAGATAAGCATAGTCTTGTTTTTGTTGTTCATCAAACTTACCACTTTGCATGGCTCTATTCATTCCTGAAAATAGATTAAAATCAGAATCTCTTAAATACTCAAACACATCATCAGACTTTTCACCTACAGATTCTAAAAATCTTTCTGAAGTTTTTTGAAACTCATCATCTCTTTCAAGGTCATCTAATGTATAACTATTAGAAAAACTAGAGAGACTTGATGAACTCCATGTATCGTTAATTATTCCCATATTAGTTATAACTGTAAATCTTTATATAAATCTTTTATAAATTTTCTTCTTCCAATCATTTGAAATGCTAGTGCGTCTTTTCCTTTTGATATATAACCAGCATCATATAACATTTCTTTTGTTATTAAATCAATAGGGTCTGTCCTGCCCGGAGATTGTTGAGTAACAGGTCCTGTCTTAGGCTTTATATCTATAAGTTTGTTAATAAGTTTTTCATCAATTTTATATTTAGAAGAAACAGCCTCTATACTTATAGGCTCTTTAATAACTTTAGGAGGCATTATAGTATCTATAACTTCAGCATCTCTATCTTCAGAAATTAAATTACGACTTGTTTCATAGCCAAATTCTTTATTTAAATCTCTTATATATTCTTGTCTTTCATCTATAGTTAAATCCATAGAATCAGCTTTTATAAATTTTAAAGTTGTTGCATACAATTCAGTTATTTGAGGATGATTAGCTCCTAGTTTTGCTTGTATATCTTCTTTAAAAGTTTTTATATTAGGAAGCAATTGATTTTTTAAATATTGAGTTTCTTTTTCAGGCTCAACGGGACTCATAGAAGCAACATCCCAGTTTGTCATTGTTGTTCGTAAATTAACTAATGAACCTTGTTGAACAACTTGATTCAGTAAAAAATTAGTAGCTATTTGCTGTGCTGTTACATCTTTAGGATTTTTTCCTAAGTTAGTAGTTACTTCTAAAACTTGAGAACCAAATGTTAAACCTAAATTTTTATCTTTTACAAATTTATTAAAAGCTTCTACCTTTGCATTTTCTTTATCAAAAGAAGCTATTACACTTTGAGAAGTATTATAAGCTGCTTTTTTATCTGACTCTGTAAACGCTGGTAATTTTTTAGTTTCATATTGGTTTAAATCTAAATCTTTTACAGTTTCTATTTTATTACCATCAGCATCTCTAGTTATGTAAAGCAAACCTTTTTTCTTTATTATAGAACCATGAGCTTTCTCTTCCCAATCTATAAATTTAGGGTCTACTATATCTTTAAATACTATTTCACCGTTTTTAGCTTTTATATTTAAAGCTTTTACAATTTCTACAACTCCATTACCTGCTGCGTTCCATTCTTGTAAAGCTCCTTTTAATTCTTTAGACTCTTTAAATAAAGAAGTACCATATAAAACATCTTTAGCTTTTTCATTTTTATAAGCTAATGTTTCGTCAGTTTCTTTAGCAAATAAATTTTTAACATATTTAACTGCTGCTCCTCCAATACTTCTAGGAGTTAATTGATTAGCATATTTAGTATATTGTGCTTGAAACTCTTCAAAAGTAGGAACATCTATAGACTCTTGTTGCATTTTATCAAATACAGGAATCATTGCTTTAGCTTTTTTATTTGCTTCTTCTCTTAACCATGTATCATAACTAGACTCTACTGCGTTAGGTCTAGCTGCTTTTGCTTCTTTTGAATATATATCGTAGTAGTAATCAGTAAGATAATCTTCTTTGTTACCACCTTGAGCTATGTAAGGCTTAAGAGTATTTTGTATGCTTGTACGTTGATTTAACATCTGCTCATATCTAGCTCTTTGTGGAGCTTGTGAAAAGTGTAAAGCATCAGCTTTTTGGTCAAGTAAAGATTTAACACCTTGTAATCCTGCACCTATAATCCCTCCAACAAATTGTTTTTTAAGAGCTTCACGAGCTAATTCTTTACCTCTTTTTTTACCTCTTTTTTCAGCTTCATCAAATTGCTCTCTTGCAAAAGTTAATTGACTTTCATAATTATATCTTGCCATTTTTACTGTCCTCTATTTAATAAACTTTCTTGTGATTCTTCAGTAACAGTTTCTACCATAACCTCTTCTTCTTGTTCAGGTTTAGCTAATAAACTTTCTGGAACTTCAGCAGCTTCTATTTGTTGTGCAATTTCTGTAGGTATAGCTCCTGAAGGAATAGTGCCTGATTTTTTTAATTTAGCTTTTGCTAAGTCTGCAATGTTTTTAGCTTTTTCTTCTAATATAGATTCAGCAGGTTCATCATCTTCATCATCTTCATCATCTATTCTGTATTCAATATCTGCCTTTTCTGCTAAAGCCATTAAAGTATATATTAATGGTTCAACTAACATCATCATTAAATCAGGATTCCATTTACCTTCTCTAAATCCTACATAAGTAATTTGCATTACTAAATCAATAACAGGTACACCATCACCTATAGCACCTACTATAGACATGTAAGCTTCTTCTTCTAAAAGTTCACCTACTGTATAATCCAAAGCTTCTTTAAAATTTGTAAACTCTGGAGCACCTTCAAAAGGTCTAACTTCTTCTGGATTAGACGTAAGGGATTGTCCCGGAATTGGTTTTCCTGCTTTTGCAAAAGCTTCTACAGCTTCTGGATTATATTCTTCTTGTACCATTTTATTTTCCTATTATTTATATTTGTATTTGTAAAGGTTGAGCTTGAGACTGTGCAAATTGGTTCATATAAGAATCATAAGCTGAAGTTCCCTCTCCTAATAAATTATTTATATAGTTAGAGTTAGTATAATTACTGCCCATCCAAGCATTGCCCATTTTACTTAAAGCAAAATCTACTTCTTTAAATACACCCGGATTAGTAGAGCCTACATCATACATTTCTGGAACATTAATAACAGTTCTTTCATCAATGTAATCAGCAGTTGTATCTACACCACCAGCTTCTAAAGCTGTATTATAAATAATTTTATCAACACTTTGAGTTAAAGCTTTAGCAGGATTATAATCTTTTATAGTTTCTACACTTTCTTCAAATTTACCAACTGCAAATTCTTTTAATCTATCACCCATAGTTAAATCAGGAGAAACATTTTGTACAGCATTTCCTGCTATATCTATTTTAGGTATTTCAAAACTAGAAGCATCAAAGTCTAATAAAGAACTTTTTGGAGCAGTTTCTAAACCTAAAGCATCTGGTACTGTTTGACTTAACTGTTCTGTAATACTTTCTTGATATAAAGCTTCCGGGTCTAATTTAATTTCTGAAGTTATAGGAACTGTTACAGGTTCAGGAACTACTGTAGGTTCGGGAAGTTTATATCCTTCTGTAGATAATAAAGACCTTTCGTTACCTTTTGCAAATATAGAAGTTCTTCCTTCGCTTAAAGTAAAACCTTCTCCCTTTGCAAAGTTACCAACTCTATCAACTGCATTACCAATAGTATCAGAAATAGTTGTATAAACTTTACCAGCAAATGTTCCTGCCTTGTGTACCATATTTAAAGTATGTCCTAAAGCTTTAGCACCTATGCCAGATTTACTTAGTAAGTTTGCAGACCATTGCCCAACTGTTCCAAGTGCCGAACCGGCAAAACTAGACAAGGCTCCCATAGCATACGGCATAAGAAACATCATTCCTAATTGCCCTACTACTCCTAGTTTACCCATTGCACCACCTATTTTTTTAAATACTTTTTTAACACCTTTGGCAATTTTTTTACCTACCTTTTTGATGCCTTTCCATATTTTACTAAAAATTCCCATTTTATATTATCTCCTAAGATGTTCCAAATATTCTATCTATTGTACTTGATGCACTACTAAATGTAGAAGACCAGTTTTTAGCTGCGTCTCCTTCAGCACTTGCTGCAGCTATCATAGCTTGTAATTTTCTATTAGCAGCATTTTCTGCGTATCTAAAATCATAATCAGCTTGGTCTCTTAGTTCTTGCCATAAGAATGATTGAGCTGCTGAAGTTAATCCAAAAGCATTCTGTGCATTTTGTTGATTAACTGCATTCTGTGCTGCAGTGTTTGCCATATTAGATTGTCTTCTCCAAGTAACATTAGAATTAATTACAGCTTGTTCATTAGCAGCATTCCATTGTTGTCTGTTAAAATCTAACTGGGCGTTAAACTGACTAACTTGATTTAATATAGCAGCATTAGCTTTATTAACATCTGCAGTCCTGTTAGCGTCTCTAGCATTTGCAGCATTTTCAGATTGTGTATTAAACTGTTCCATGTTATTTAATTGACTAACATTAAATTGTTCCATTTGTGAATTAAGACTAGCCATAAACTGATTTACTTGATTTTCTGATGTAGCGTTAAATTGTTTAGCAGCATTTTCTGCAGATTGATTAGATAATAATCTCTGTTGTTCTTGTTGAGCAGATAACATATTAGCTTGTTGCTCGTTATTAAGATTAGTCATATCCATCTGTAAAAACGAAGATGCTCTCTGTGCTTCTAACTTTGTACGTGAGTCAAGCTCTGCTAAGTTTAACGAAGCTTTAGTAGTTGCGTCTTGCATAACAGCTTGTTGCTCATTATTAAGATTTTGAAGTGTAGCTGTTTGCATAAACTTACTGTTAGATAAAGCTGTTTGTTGCTCTGCATTAAAGTTAGCCATGTCCATGTTAGCATTAATTTGAGCATTAGTCATTGCAGCTTGTTGCTCATTAGAAAGCTCTGCAAGTCCCATCTGCTGTGCTAAATTAGCATTAACTTCAGCAACTCTCATCTTCTTATTTAAATTAGCTAATTCAACTTGATTAGTTGCAGACATGCTTTCACTATCAGCTTGATTTTTAGCTGTAAGGTTTGCAAGTGTTATTTTTTCTTCAGCACCTAATTTAGCAAACTCTGCTCTTTGTTTTAATTCTGCATTTTGTGATAACACACTTGCAGCAGTTGTAAGTTCTTGTAATCTAAATCTATTAGCTTCTGTAAAGTTTGCACTGTCTGCAGCAGCTCTTTCTTGCAAGTTTGCAAGTTCCATTTGATTCTCAGCAGACATGTTAGCTAAGTCCATTTGCTGAGCTAACGAAGCGTTAGTCTTTTTAAAGTCTACAAGAACATTAAGATTAGTAAGTCTTGATTGTTGTTCAGCAGACATATTTTCTCTTGCAGCTTGATTCATTTCTGACAAGTTTGCAAGTTCTACTTTTAATTCATTACTAAGATTTACTTCTTCCATTCGCTGATTAAGTTCAGCTTGTCTAGCATTTCTATCTACTTTAGCTTGAAACTCTGTAAGTTTTACTTGTTGTTCAGCATTTAAATTATCTCTACCAGCTTGATTAAGTTGTTCAAGATTAGCTAAATCAAGTTTAGTTCCTGTATCTAAATTAGCTAAAGCAGCTTGTTGTCTTTGTGCAGATTCTTGCGAAGCTCTTTGTTGAGCATTCTGAATGTTTTGCATTCTTGTTTGCTGACCTTGCTGAGCTGTAGTTATAACTGCTTGTTGTTCAAACTCACTTTGTTTTAATACAACTTGCTGTGCCATTTGTGCAGTTTGTGAAGCTGCTGTTTGTCTATTAGCAAGGTTAGCCATTCTTTGTTGCATAACTTGATTAGCTTCTTGTAAGTTAGCTTGTTGCTCGTTGCTTAAATTTTGCTGTGCTCTAGCTTGTAAAGCACTTGCATTTGATTGTGCCATAGGTAAAGCACTTTGAATAATAGCATTAAATAATGCATCTCTACCTACAGTTGATGCAGATAGTCCTCTTTGAGCCATCATTTGATTAACAGCATCTACAGCTGGTCTAGCCCATACTGGTGTTTTATTTTCTTCTATACCAGCAAGTAGTCCTTCCATTTGTGTAGATACTAAAGCTTCTTTTGGAAGTGCTGCTACTGCTGCTTGAACATTAACAGGTTGAGTATCTAATTGAGCTTCTACTTCTGCAGGATTTTCTATAACCGCTGCTGTTACTTCAGGTGGCATTTCACCAACAACAGCTAACATATCGGCTGCTGCAGTCTTACGAGCTTCTCCAGTTACTGCTTGTCTTGATGCAGCTTGTAAAGTTGGAACACCGCCTATTTGAGCAGCATCACCTTTAGTAACTCCATCAGAAGTTATAGCTGCTCTTTCTGTAGCGTCTACACTAGGGGCTGTGCCAAGCTCTTGTGCTATTTTTGTATTGGCTTCTGCAACTTGAGCTGTTCTTTTACCAATAACATTAAACTGTGGAATATCTTCTAAGTTTACACCTTCACCTGTAACATTAGAAAGTATATCTGTTTTTTGTTTTTCATTTATTATTTCTGCAGTTCTTGTGGATACATCAGCATCGTCAACAGGTGCAACAACTGCTGCAGCTCTTTTATCTAATGCTTCAACTAAAGACTCAGGACTAACTTTACCTTTTACTTCAGGTGCAAGAGCTTTATCAATTTCTTCTTGTGCAACTTGTGCTGCTTGTGTAGGACTTACTTCTGCAGCTTTTTGTATTTTAGGAATAGCGTCATCAGATAAACTTCCAATAGCTTCAGTAACTTCAGGAGCTTCATCTTCTCCTATTAATTTTACATCGTCTATTGTAGCTGCTTTAATTTGTTCAGGAGTAACACCTTTTTTAGCTTCTCCTAATGCTACATCTTCTGGAGATTCTTTTTCTAATGTAGTTACTTCTGCTTGTTGTGTAGGGTCTAAAGTAACAGTATCTGCTTCAGTTCCTTCCATTCCAATTTTTTCAACTTCTGCAGTTGGAACAACACCTTCTGGAATTTTCCCAGCAGCTATTTGTTCTGCAGTTCTTCCAGTTTGAATAACTCTTTTTCCTCTTTCTTCTTGAAGTTGCTCTGGAGTTCCTGTGATAGGTGTTTCCCCCGGAGGAGTTTCATCAGGCGGAGGTACATAAGGTGGTGGGTCTTTAGGTGGTGGGTCTTTAGGTGGAACAAAAGGAGGTCTTCCATTTCCCGGTCCTCTTGGTCCTCCCGGTTTTCCACTAATAGAGTCGTTACCTCCAGCATATATAAAATCATCTTTAGGATTACCTTGGTCTTTAGGATTAAATGGTATTCCCGGACCTACTGGACCTCCTGTTACTATAGGGTCTTCTTTAGGTTTAGGTTTAGGCATAGAACCCGGTTCCATTGTATGTGGTCCACCGTGATTATACGATATCCTTTTACCTGTGCTATATCTTTTACGTTTTGATTGTTTCATAATCTTTATATACCTATTTTACTTTACCTCAAAAAGCTTATCTACCTTTTCATGGAGTTTTTCTAATCTATCTATTAATAGATTAA
>Ga0209634_1003497_pt1 | contig 10586 bp, 15 predicted proteins | sample LinPmetageLP40_FD_184043 | JGI IMG/M metagenome (GOLD analysis project Ga0209634, IMG submission 184043) | Marine viral communities from the Pacific Ocean - LP-40 (SPAdes) (version 2) | ecosystem: Environmental > Aquatic > Marine > Oceanic | place: Pacific Ocean | collected 2010-08-26 | reverse complement strand
ACTTGATATACGTGATGAGCATTCATAATCTATATTATATAATTTAGGCAATCCAAATACCAAATAAATATTAAATAAAAAATATGGAAACATTAAAAATATATATATTCCATTATTTAAGTTATTTAATAAGTTATTTAATAAGTTATTTAATAAATTATTAAGTATAAAATATTTAATTGAGTAAAAAAAAAAAATATATTCTAATTATATAAAATGGTAAAAAGTGCAAGTGGTAAAGAAGGTTATAGATCTTTTACAGTAATTGATGTTGGTAAGCACGGTGGATGTAAAACCAAATTTCATGGCGGTAAATATATATCAAAAAATCCAGGAGGAGCAGTAAAAAAAGCATTCAAAGAATTATGTAGAATCAAAAAAATTAAAGGTGTTTGTACATTAATTGTTACTATTAGAGAAACAACTAAAAATAGTTCTAAAAAAGTATATTCGTATAAACTTAATAGACGAAAATTAGCTAAACCATTAATTATGATGGAAGGAACAAATAATGAATATCTTATTGAATATAAAACAGAATCTAAATCTACTAATGTTCCAGTAGCATGTTATAATCCAGGTCAAACACGTGGGCGACCAAAAAAAAGAACGGCACGAAAATTAAGAATATCGCCAAATAATGTTAGACGAAAATTTAGAGTTAAATCTAAACAAGTTTAAATTATTGTGTTAAATGTTGTGAAACATGTTTGTTAATTTCAACAAATGTCATATTTTGTGGTTTCTTAATTCCAAAAATTTTAGATAATTCTTTATTTGGTAAAAATCGTCGTTTATCTTCTTGAATTTGAAGATTTTTTTCTTTAATGTAATTAGATACACTCTTCATTACTTCAGCTTTAGTTAATTTAGTTCCTTTATCAATTGATAAAAACTTTTCAAGATCCTTACTAAGAGACATTTTTACTTGTGGTCGTTTCTTTTTATTCCGCGTTGATTTATCACTTTGTTTAACCATTTTATGTAATGATTTTAAGTCATCTTGCATACTGCGAGTAACTTTACTCATATCATTAAGTTGTGTAGAAAGTGTTTTAAAACACTCATCAATATTTTCAAGGAGATTAATTTTTTCAGTCATTTTATACCTAATTTAATAAGGTAAACTTTAAGTAATTTAAATTATATATTTTTCTATCATATTTAATCCTTCCGAAAATAGTTTTAATTTATTATTATAATAATTTAAAACTTCAGACATTATATTAGATGAGCTATTAATTATTTGCGAATCAAAATATGGCATTTTTATTTCTAATTTAATATCATTTAATATTAAAAAATCCTCTAATACTACTGCCTTTTGAAAATTATTTATAGCTTTAGGATATAAAATCTCATCTTTACTACTCGAAAAATTGTTACTAATCATAAATGTTTCATCCTTTAAAAATAATCCACCATTATTAAGTATGCATGCATTTTGTATATCTCCACTTGTTCTTTTAACTAAATAAATTTTATTATTATCTATATTTGTATATTGAAATGGTATAATATTTTCAGTTATCATAAATTCTATATTAGTACATTGAAATAATAAATCATTTGATTTATGAAACATTACTATTCCTCCTGGTATATTATAAATTTGCTGTATTCCATATAAATATTTATTACAAAATTTATCATCATCTACATCATAATATTTATTTGTATACATATCCATCCCACAATACCTTGATGAAAAACACATTCCATATAATATAATTTTTATTTGTTCTACTATTTCATTTAAACTATTAAAATTTAATTCACATGGCGTATTACCAGAAATTATATTACTTATATTTGATCGATTAACTATAATATTTTTATCTTTATCTTTTTCAATAATTATTTCACCTGAAATATGCTTATTTTTATCAGAAACTACTAAAGAAGCACTCATAATAAATAATATACTATTAATGTATTTAAGTATTTATTGAGTTAATTTATTATATAGAGGATAAATTATCTTTTTAAAATACAATGGATTGTATTTAGTATTAATAAATTTTAAATCATTAATTTTTGCTTTTTTCTCTATTTTATCTAAATATTTTAATATATTATCAGCATATCCTCTAATAAATCTTCTTAATTTATATTTATGTTTCTTTAGAATGTAGACTATTTGTATTAATAGTTTTGCTCGATGCACTTTTGGAAAACTTAATCTTAAATCAGCATAGTAAATACACCATATACCACAATATCCTTCAATATCTGATTTTAATATTCTATTTTCATTATATAAATTACTTTTTTTAACATTTTTTAATTTATCATGATCTTCTTCTATATCTTGTAAATTAATGAATGGTATATAACTACTTGGCTTTATATATCGAAATCCAATACTTTTAAGTAATTTATTCATTTTTTTATCGAATTTATCAGTTATTTTATTATATTTGTCTTCATACATCATTTGATTCATTGGTTCAAATCGTTCTGCTGTTTTTTTTTTTAAATCATAAAATATTAAATTATAGTGTCCTGATTGTTCTTCTTTTTCGAGTTGAATATATAATAAATTTAATCCATATCTTTTTGTTTTTGTTTGTAATAATCGAATATAACTATATTTATCCATATTATTAGGAAATAGTAGTTCATATTTACTAAAATTATATTTCCATTTTAAACTATGATTTATCATAATATGATATTCATTATCAGATTGTATATTATTTATCATTAATGATAAATTCTTGTGTTTTTTTAATAAATATAATAATGCTAAAAATATTTCAGATAATTTACCATTATAGTTAGCATGTTTATCACCTTTTTTCGTTTTATACGTTAAAATACCACTTAATGTTTTTTTTAATGATGCTGATTTTTTTGGTACTATTTTTTTTGTTTTCATTTAAATTAATAATATATTTAAAAATATTATTTTATAAAATAATAATAGATGGATAAAAGTATATTTGATACTACATTTAATATTAAAAATTATATAGTAGATAGAAAAAGAATTGGTAAAGGATCTTTTTCAACTATTTATAAATGTAAACAAAAAGACAATAATAAAATATATGCTTTAAAAGAAATTACTATAGATAAAAATAAGAATAAAATAAATATTAAACGTGAATTTGAAATTATGCAAAAATTAAATCATACCAATATTGTCAAAATACACGATGTTATTATAGATAGACACTTAAATAATATTTATTTTATTATGGACTATTATGAATATGGCGATTTATCACAATTTTTAAATAAAAAACCATTGAAAGAAAAATTTACACGAAAATATATGAAACAATTATCAAATGGATTAAAATACTTATTAGATAATAATATTTTACATCGTGATTTAAAACCTCAAAATATACTACTTTCAAGCAATTATGATATAAAAATTACTGATTTTGGATTCGCAACATATTATAATAAAGATACTATTATTAATACATTATGTGGAAGTCCTATGTATATGGCTCCTGAAATTATTACACGTAATGGATATGATTATAAATCAGATTTATGGTCTGTTGGTATTATTTTATATGAAATGATACATGGATATACACCATTTAATGTACATAATTTTATAGAGTTAATTAAAGAAATTAAAAAAAAATCTATAAAAATAAAAGTTAATGTGTCGGAGGATTGTATTCAATTAATTCTTTCTATGTGTAAAACAAATCCATCTGAAAGAATTACATGGGATGATTTTTTTAATCATAAATGGTTTGATAATGATGAGTTGGATGAAGATAAAAATAAATTATTTGATATTGATTTTAATTCAAGCATACCGAATATACAAAATTATAATCATAATGAAAAACAATTTTGTTCATTTACACATAAAAGTATTTGTGAAGATAATTTAGAATTTAAATTTTTAGATGAAAGTGATTATATTTCAGCAGAAGAAGAATTAAAAAATAGTTCAAGTGATATTAGTGATATTTATGAATCAAATGAATTAAGTAATATAAATAATTCGCGTGAATCAAATGAAAATGAAAATGAAAATGAAAATGAAAATGAAAATGAAAATGAAAATGAAAATGAAGCAGCACATTCATTTGTTGATATTGGAAATATAATTAAACCTATAAATATACCTAATAAAAATAATAGTTTCGTATTTATTAATCCAAATGATCATACTACAATTAGTTTACCAAATAAACAAAAAACATTATCTGAAAGTTTTAAAGAATATTTATATTCCTCAATGAAATTAATACGTTATTCATATGATTATATGAGTAATAACTCTATTTAAATAGGTGGTTTAAGTCCCCAAAAATTATCTGGCATTGGATTTGGTTTTATATTAAATACTGGATAAGCACTATCTCTTAATATTTGTTCTTGTCCCCTAACAGTAAGTTTATCATTACTATAAAATAATGGACTATTTCTATGATTTTTTGTTGGTGGTGATGGATATGTTAATGTTCGGTAAGGAACCCCAGCACCCAATGTAACCACCTGCACATTTGATTTAGATGATGTGTCGCATATTTTAATATATACTTGTGGTGGAACATATACACTACCTAATCCTGTATAATAACTATTTGGATAAAATAATTTAAACTCAAAATCATATCCATTTGAATTAACAGAACCTACATTTACCATATTTGAAAAAGCTTGTTCAGGTGAATAAAATGGTAATCCTGAACCACTAAAAGATAAATTATAATCTGGGGGATTAGCAGCCCAAAATACTAATTTTACATTTGGTCTTTCCGTTTTTAATGTTCCTTTAACTAATATATTACCATTTACTTGTTTTTCAACTATTCCATTACAAAATTCTTCATCAAAATGTAATTTTCTCCAATCGTAATTCATATAATATATGAATATAAAAAAAAAATAAATTTAATATAAAACATTTGGATCTCCTCCATCTAATAAAGCCCCGCCTCCAGGTATTGCTGGACGTAATTCATTTGGTTTATATAAATCTTTATTAATAGGATAATAATTCATATTGTCTTTGGTATTGGTGCAAATATTATTAACATCCACCTCAACTTTTGTTAATGGGTCTAATATTTTATTTGAACCAGTTGTTACATATTCACGACCTTCGCCCACACCATTTTCATCAACTAATATTCTATCACATTTATGTTCGTCGCATATTACACGTGTTTTTTCTGGTAACATAGTTCCAGTTTTATATGGATCTTTACAATTAAATAACCCATTTTTTAAAAATATATAATCCTTATTTCGTTTTATAATTTCTTCAGCGTGTCTGCTAAGAAACATTCTATAATTATGCGTATTTGATATTTTATTATTACTTATTATATGACGATTTATTTCGTGGTTTGGTCGATAATCAGTAAAATTACGTCCATCAGACATTCTTGATGCTGAATTAAAAAATTTATTATTAGATGATTTATAACAATTCATTATAAATATATAATATAAAAAAAACTCAATTAATCTTAGAATAATTATCTTTAAAATAATCATTTTCTAAATAATTTTTAACATTATTACAACTATTTACTAAACATACTTTGTAATTATAATTATTTTTACAACAACTACTATTTAATTTACATAAATATTTTTTTACTTGTTTATCTGTTTCATGACTTTGTCTATAATCTGTAAAACTTCTCGCATCTGCCATTCTATAAGGCTCTATAGTATTATCCATTATACAATAATTAAATATTTTATTTTAAATTAATATTTAAATTATACAATATTTTAACTCTCTCAACTAACTCATCCTTTTTACCCTTTATTTTTAATTTATTTTTACGTGCTATATCTTGAAGTTCTTTTACTGTTAAATTATTTATTTCTTCTATTGTATAATTATTATACTCAGATTTATTATTTACATCTAATTCACCATTAACATCTAATTCACCATTAACATCTAATTCACCATTAACATCTAATTCACCATTAACATCTAATTCACCATTAACATCTAATTCACCATTAACATCTAATTCACCATTAGCATCTAATTCACCATTAGCATCTAATTCACCATTAACATCTAATTCACCATTAACATCTAATTCACCATTAGCATCTAATTCACCATTAACATCTAATTCACCATTAACATCTAAATCATCATTAGCATCTAATTCACCATTAACATCTAAATCACCATTAACATCTAATTCATTATATTTAGCAAATATTATAGGATCTTGATTATTTACTTGATCTCTATTAATAGAATATGTATCTTTGCTATCTGAAAGCAAATTGTCATCTATAGTATTAGTAAATGATTCGATTTCTGTTTTTAAATTTTCACTTAATTCATCGTCATCAAACTTATTATTTTCAACATAATTATCATACTGTTCCTTAATATTATTATAATTATTTGAAGGATTTTGTAAATTTGGTGTTAAGTTTACAGAACTATCATTTTTATTTGTAGATTTTATTGTATTATTACTCGATAATTCTTCTATTTTATTTTTTAATACTACTATATCTTTTGCTAATTTAATATATACATATGCTATTATTCCTACAACAATTAATGCTACTCCAATTATAACCGGATCCATAATAAATTATTATATTATAAAAAAAATATATATTAAACGATTATTTAATTATTTAAATTTGGATATAATTTATTTAATATATTTTTTGGAAGAATATGTTGATGATATGTATATAAGTTCTTATAACATTTACTAATAGTAACCTCAGATATTTGACATGTTTGTGATATTTCTTTTTTTGTTATATTTATTTTTAATAAACTACATACTAAAAAGATGCTTCCTGAAGCAATTGAGGGTGGAATACATTTTGAAACTAAATTATATTCTTCAGCCTTTTCACATACATAAATACATAATTGACATGTATTATTACCTATATTTAATTTTGAACAAAATCTTTGCACAAAATCAGATGATTTAGTGGCATTATTTTTCATACTGGAATTATTACAAACATTCATGTTAATAATCTCATCGAATTTTTTACATCCTTTAGTCATATGACTAATATTTAATTTAAATATATCAGCAATCTCTTTAGCACTGCGTGGACATCCTTGTAACCTACAAGCCTTATAAATACATGAAGCAATTATTCCATTTCTATTTGAACCTCTATGAATTCTAACATCTGATATTTGTTTGTATAAATTTTTAGCTTCTTCTATAATACATAATGGAATTCCATTATTTGTCGCTCTTACTTGAATACTATCAAAAACATTATACAAACTACGTTCCTTATATGGCATAGCATTCCATAAATGATAATTTCTAATTTTTTTCATTTCATAACTTTCACCATATTTAAATCCAATGGTCGAACCTAATGATGATTGTGGCAATAAATTATTTGTAGGTAAACCTACACGAGTAGGATCTGAATATTTACTATCATCGCAACCATAATAACGCCATTCAGGATTTGTATCTATCATATCATAATTAATATTTCCACAATCTTTACATATTACTTGACCTTTATTCGTTATTAAATCAGTAGAGTCACAAATTTTACATACATCTATAGTATCTTTATCTTTTGTTTTTATTAATTGTTCTGATTGTTCTATATTTAAATTTTTTAAATTAGAAAATAATTCATCTATATCCATTATTATTTTAAATAATTTTATTTTTAAATTATTTAAAAGTTCAATTTTTATTTATAATTTAAAGATATTATAATATAATGATTTTTATAGAAATTCTACCAAATTTATGGATTGGAAATAATGAAATACTAAAATACAAGGATAAACTAAATGTCGATTATATTATAAATTGTTCTAAAGATCTACATTTTTTAGGAAAACATAGTGAATATAAAAATGGAATTAAAAATAATTTGGAAAAATATGAAATTATTAAAATGTATGAATATCTATCTGAATCTACTGAATTTATTTATAAAAATTTATTAAATGATAAAAAAGTTTTAGTTGTATGTGAAACGAGTAACCAAAAATCCGCGTCAGTTGTAGCAGCATTTATAATAAAATATGGTATTATGGATCTAAAATCTACTATTAAAAGTATTAGAACAAAACATAATAGTGCGTTTTATCCTTCAATTGATTATATAAATTCTTTAGAAATGTTTGAGTCTAAAATTAAATAATAGTTAATATAAAATAAATATATAACTAATTATTAATGAGTAATATACAATCTCTTAAAAATAATTTTACATTAAATAATATTTTTAAAGTTTTACCTAAAAATACAAAGCCTCATAAAAAATACAAACCAAATAAATCAAATAAAAAAATGAATAAAAAATTAAATAAAATTACTGATAATTTAGTGGGTGTTTGTAATAAAATATTAGTAAAACGTGAAGATAATTGTCAATGTTTTGATGGAAACAAATATCCAGTAAATGATATTAAAAAATGTCAAAAAAAAAATAATAATACACATTGTAAAAATTATAATAAGTGTAAACAACTTTTTTCTAAATTTATGAGTGGTACTGAACCAAATTATGATCCAGATAATTGGAGTGAACCATTAATAGAAAAATCTCATAATTGTTATGCATATTTCTTAGATGATAAAATTAATAATGTTAAAAATAAATGTTTAAACTTATGTAAAAATCAAGGCTATAATAATAAACGGTGTAAAACTAATTTTAATGCTGTTAATGAATGTTCTAATCTTAAACCACAACCTGGAAACTATGCTAATGAACACAATATTAAAGGATTTAAACGTAACCGACATTATACATGTAAACATATGAAAAAAAAGATTTTAATTGATAGTTATAATCCTAAAACTAAAAAATCAAATATTTATGAAACTGATTTTACAAAATCTTGTCCAAGAAATTATTATAAAGGTGGATTAACAATTCAAAAAGGAAAAACATATCATTTTTATAGACAAGATAAAAATGCCAGATATAGTCATAAACAAGGAACATTACGAGTTGAAAATGTAGATGCATCTGGTAAACCAATATATGCTCCACACTTAGCAGATAAAAACTATAATAAACAAAAAACAAAAGATGGTATAGCATATGATGAATGGTGTGGATATTATTGTATCCCTCGAAATTATCACGCGGATACACATGCTGCTGGTGGTTTTAGAGGACATTAAATTTTTATAACTTTTTCATGTTCTACTTTTACTAATTGCTTCTCTAATAATAATTTACTCTCATTCTTAAAATCATAAGTACATTCATGTGATTCTGGTAACCGACATTTTATACAAAATTTTAGTTTAGATGAACATTTACATTCATATTTAATAATTCCAATTTTACCTCTACAATATCCACATTTAGTACCCATTATACTTATTTACTTTAAAATATTTTCAATTTATATTTTCAATTTTATAAATAATTATCAACTAAAACCCTCAGACCCGCTGAATTGGCCTTGCTCCCAAGTACTCTAATATAAAAATAAATATAATAACCATTAATCCTCCTAACACATCATTAATTTTACTATGACCAGGATGAAATCTTGTAGAATTATCTTCAGCGTTTTTAAGCTCAAGACCTCTTGCTCCTCTAGTACGTCCCCATATATCGGTTTTAGGAACCATTTTACCCCAAAGATTTTCTTCCTTTTCAGCGCCGCCTTTCATTTGACGTTTGCTTTTACCTTTACCTTTATCTTTACCTTTTTTGCTCTTTTTTTTTCCAAGACCACTGATATTATTGTTTTGTGTTTTTTTCATAAATTTAGTTAATAACTGTTTATCTGAAACAATATTTGCTAATAAACGTAATATTTCTGCAATTGCTTTTCTATTATCATATACTAGTTTCACATTATTCATATTATCTTTAAAACTCTGCATGCTTGCCTTAAAATTAACAACTTGTAAACTCGAATTCATTTTATAATATAAACATAGAAAAAATTATTTTTATTTATTATTTATTTTAGATTTTTTACAATATTTATATGGAGCACATGAACTACGCATAGTAAAACCTTTAATATTTGAACATCTATTTTTACTATATTTTCTTGGTAACTTAAATATTTTTTTATCTTGTTTTCTAATACACTTTTTGAATAATTTAGACGCATTACAACAACTTTTAATTTTTTTTTTCATATAATACTACTTTTATTTTTTATTTGGTTAATCCGGAGGAAAAAGGCAAGGCCTTTTTCTATTTCCTGTGGATTTGGTTAATCCTTTTTTTATGGCGGCTCCAAATACAAGCGCCTGAATTGTTTTTGCAAATATTTCTTTAACCACTACCGAGTTTAATAGAGACGACCAACAAGAATATAAAATCATCATTAAAATAGCACTTATAACAAAAAAAAACATAAAGCCTTTAAAGACATACATTTGGTCACTAGTGTACTGAGAAGTTCCATCTTCAGTCCAGAGTGAAGTCGCCATAAAACTTTCCCAATATTTTTCTAAATTAAATAAAAAAGAACCTGGTTTTACGTGGGTTGGATGCATTTTTGATGGTTTATTCCATAGATTATCATAAAATATTTTTCTTTGTCCTGCGAATCGATCATAATTCATATTGTTGAAATAGCGCTTGACGTCCGGATCACTCAAGTCCGGGCGAGGAAGCCCGAA